>Ga0310690_10000683_pt1 | contig 68577 bp, 126 predicted proteins | sample AusTroGonzalo_MG_2_FD_207661 | JGI IMG/M metagenome (GOLD analysis project Ga0310690, IMG submission 207661) | Bovine rumen microbial communities from tropical cattle in Woodstock, Queensland, Australia - Gonzalo_04 (v2) (version 2) | ecosystem: Host-associated > Mammals > Digestive system >... | reverse complement strand
ATACATTGCAATCTGGTCAACTCCCAAACTCTCTAAGAATGTATAAACATCTTCTAATGTAATAGAATCGATAATGTCTTGAACAGTTATTCCGATTAAATCCAATTCCGGATCTAATCCTTGTAACGAACTTGTCATTAGTCTCCCTCAACTTTCTTTACTTCAATCTCTCGTTCAGAATAGCTCGAAAACAAATCAATTGGCTCATCAAATATCTGATTGTCCGCGCTGGTGATAAATAAATCTTTTCTTTCACCAGTACCCAAATGTAATCTTGTCCAAATGCGGATCATCTTATAACGGCCACGACGCATTTTATAAACATCAAGAACATGCGTCGGTGGATTATCTAAAACTTCTTGAGGAATCCGTCTATCTCGAACTCCAATCTTTAATGTTTGTTGCATACCGTTCCAGAACTTTTCTGGAATACGGCTCATTACGAACGCCATGTCCGCCTTATCAGCCACAGCTTTTGAACCACGAATACATTTTTCATCTTTAAATGTTAATTCATCATCGCCCATACCCAATGAGTTAACCTGTGTTGCAGAGAAGATAAAGATTTTATAATCTTTAGCCAACTGTTTTAGCTGGTTAGCCATCATCATTAGGATAACGTCTTCACGAACATTGTTTCTTGTGAACTGTTCAATCATACTCGCAGTTGAGTGAATATAGTCAAAGAATACATATTTAATTTGATCCACAGTTGCATACTTACGAATAGTTGCTTCTACATTCTGAAGATTAGGTTCACTAATTTCTTCAATCATAAAGTATCCGCTATATTCTTTCATTATCGCCGCGGCCTGCAATACTCTTTCATATTCACCCAAATCATACGCGCCACGAAGAATTTTATCTTCATCAACACCTGAAAGATAAGCTAACATAATCGTTTGTAGCTCTTGCTTATCCATTTCTGTTACAATGAATAATACTTTACGAGGTTGAACAGGTTCACCTTGACAATTTACAATTTCAACAAATGCTTTCTTATCATGGGACCAGCGTTTCGGATATGCCAGATGGCAAGCATCAAATACACTTGTTCTTGACTTACCACCAGACGTACTCGCACTCTTTAGGAAGAAACATCCCTCACGGGCGCCGCGGCATATAGATGAAAATATATGCCCTTCCAAATCCGGGCCAATACTTGGCTGTGTCTTTAATTCATTAATCAACGATACAATTTTCTCTGCCGGGTCACCTTGTTTGGTTCTGCCGCCAAGAAAATCATTTCTAATTTCTGCATAATCTTTTTCAACGCTAGCTAATATGTCTTCTAACGTTGCATTATCAAATCTTCTAATTGCTTCTACTTCATCCAAAGGATTCGTTACGTCTTTAGGATCAAGATAGAACTGACTTATATCATAATGCGCTTTCTTTAACTTACGCAATAATGAATACTTTTTTAAACGTGTATAATAATAATCAAAGTTGCCTAATGTCTTTGTATACTCATAGGCATTCTTTAGAAATTCTAAGCCGCCTTCATTTTTATAAATCTGCGCGGCGGCACCGCCTACACGAAGAATCTCTTGTTCAATTTCAACAGGAGATAGTTCGACAATACGGCCGCTACTATATAATCTTTTAATTGTATTGAAACAGATTACTACAACTCTAGAATCAAAGTCATAAGTTTGTATATCTGGATATTCCAACAATAATTGAGGCCGATACATTAGACAACCGATCACATATCTATATGCTTCATGATCGGATAATGTCATATAATTCCTCCTTACTCGTCAAATAGACCATCCATAAGATCAATTTCTTCTACTTTACTTGTATTCTCTTTAACCGGAACTATATGCTCTTTCATTTGTGTATAGGTTATAGCAGCGGCGATACTTCCACCAGCAGCGTTCTGTTGTGCCTTCCAATTCTTCATTTCCATCATATACTTCGGCCCAATTAGTGCTAAAGATTCCGCTAACTTCTTTTTCTTGAGTACATTATAGATATAATCAAGACAATCTACAATAGCATCATCTGTATAGCCATATTTGTCCATAAGACGCTTACGCTCAGTCCAGATACGTGGGCCTGGTGACTTCAGACCAAAAATCTGACAAACTTTAATTGAGAAGCGCTCACGCGCCTGCTTTTCTGCTAAACATGTATGACAATACCACGCTGATGTTTTACCTGTGACAGAGAAATATTCTACCAATTCATCCTTGCGGAACTCTTCTTTACAACCAGCGCATTTTCGTGTAATTTTCATATATGCAACTCCTTTACATTTTATTCTATATAAAGTATAGCATAAATTTTATAAAAAGTCAAATAAAAGAGGAGCCTTGCGGCTCCTCTTCGAATGTTACGTTTAGTCTATATTTTTCATTTCGTCGATGAATAGTTCTACTAAGTCTGCTTGAGAAGGCACCGCTTGACTAATCTTGAAATCTTCTGAGCCGAATACGCGGCGAACCACGTCTTTCATAATGGCGAGGCGCCGATCTTTATCTTCATCGTCAGTAGCCTTATTGAGGTATTCGATCCAAGTATTCTTTGCGTCTTCCATAACTTCTTGGAATGGGCGCTCCTTAATTTGAATCGTCTCGACGTGATCTGTTACCTGCGCTCCATTTAGTGCTACGTCTTTGTCAATTGCTTCGCCGATAGCATCAACAAGCTCTTGATAACCGAACTTGATTTTAGGAGCTAAGTATTTATATCTACTTCCGGCAAATACATATGGAGTAGAACGAGTGTATAGATACCGAACACTTTCCTTTGTGACCGGATCAAACTCAGTTCCAATGTATCCAATAATGTCAACTAGCGCATCGATAACTTCCCGCATCTGACGTGGACCATCGGGTTCTACCATTGTAATAGGATTGCCGTCTTCATCACGTAAGTCTGTATTTCTTTCTTTATCGTGGCAAATGAGGATTACGCCGAAACCTAACATTGTAATCTCACGCAATGTTTCAGAAAACTCTTTCTTTACCATGCCCCATCCTTGACCCCAAGGAACTTCGCGAATGGTATTTACATTCTCACGTTGACATATATACTTTTCACACAGATCATATGCCCATGTGGCTGTATCAATAACAATAGTATCGTATAATTCTTTTGCCTGCGGTTTCCGCAACTGAGAAATAACCTTTTTAAAGTCTGCCCATTTTGGCATTGGAATGTAATACTGTCCACTTAGAGCATTTAAACCTAATTCAAATGCACAGGTAAGAGTACGTGGAGCTTGTACTGCAAAAGAGGTTTTACCACTCTTACTCTTACCGTAAATAAGAATATACTTACCTTTTACCGAACGGTCAATGACGCTCGGTTTTAGATTAAAAATATCAATATCTGCCATTTAACTAACGCCTCCTTTCATAAAAATTGAAAGTAAGGATTTCTCCTTACTGCCAATCATAACTCTTGGAGGTTGTTTCTGCGGCATTTGCGCTGCCAGCGCCCTGCTTAGGAGCAGTCTTACGAGCATTGATCTGGAACTGCTCGATAGCAGCTTTGCGCTCTTCAAATGCTCTCTTAATTTCCATAGGATCATACGCGAAGTCTTCCTCTTTACCAGCATCATCACCGGTAGTGATTACGAGTTCACGTACAAAGCGAGTAGTAGTGTCCGGAACTTCTTCGCCCCAGCTACCACCGTGAACTTCCTCTTCCTGGGATGTATTACGAATACGACCCTGTACGCTTACAGTGTCATTTACATTCCAGTTACGAGAAATATATTCAACAGCATCGGGATTCTCAACGACAAAGTTTACGACGTCAAGTCTCTCACCAAACTGTACAATAGCACCACGAACAACTAGACGACCGGTAGGCTCTTCGTTGCGCTCTTCATCATGCATATCAAGGATGAAGATGTCAACATTGAAAGATGCTACGTCGCTAATCTTAGTCTTAGGTTCATTGATGAAAGAACCACGAATCTGCCAGCCATCAACGAACTGGCCGTTACGAGTTACAAAATAGTTTTCCTGTAGGGATGCGCCAGATAGACGTACGCGAGACGCGGCATCTACTCCTACATTCTGAGCGGTCTTCATTAGAGCAAGATCCTGAATGCTCTTCCATGCGGGATTGGGCTTACCCGTAGAAGTGTACTCGGTAGCAAACATACTAGCCTGAATATCACTTGTCTCTTCTTTTCCGCCATAAGCCTGATTTACACGAACCGTTACGGTTGCACGCTTATATACGCGGCCATCAGTTAGCTTACCATCGCCAAACTGAACATCCATCAAAGTACCAGCTAAAGTTAGTTTATTTATTGATTGTTCTTTTAATGTTTTCATGTATTATTTCTCCCTTAATTTATATTTGCTTCGATTTGTTGATTAAAACTGACTATCTTCTGCTTCCTTCGCGGCCTTAGCTGCTTCCTTAGCAGCCTTCTTCGCTTCCTTCTCAGCCTGCTTCTTTGCGGCCTTTTCTGCTTCTACTGCTACTGGATCATAGGTTAGACCAGTTTCAGTTAGAGTATGATACTTAACTTCCTTAGTCTTAGCCTTACGAGTCTCAGTTGCCTCTTCGAGAACCACAGTTTCTACACGAGTGATCTTGGTATAACCATTCTTCTCAAGTGGGTTAATACTACCAATTACAGCAGATAATGAGATGTTAAGAGCATCCGCGATTTCTTTCTTGCTAAATTCCTTACCATAGTTTTCCTTTAGAAAATTTAGAACTTTTTCACTATTAATTGTCATACTACATTTCTCCTTGTTTTGTATCTAATAGATTAAATTATTAATAAGCGGAAAACCGCTTAATTTTGAGATTTTATTCAATTTTAACTTAGAGTAGATTATTTGCTCCCACGCATGGGCTTCTCTCATTTTCTATAAATATTATAACTCAAATTTCTTTAATAGTCAAATATTTATTCATTACTGTCAATTATAAATTTTTCTTCCGCTAATTTCATAACAGCTTCATCATCTTCAGCCTGTTCCAAAATCTCTTGAAGCTTGGGAATAAGGTCAGTTTGATAACCTGCTAGCGCGGTTTTGAGGGCATCAATTTTATCCTTAATCTGATTTGTTACGATCATGGATGCAACGGTTAGTTTTGCAATATCATTTTTCGTAAACTGATAGTTTTCATCAATTTTACTCGCCAGATCTTGGAAATCATCCCGCATCATAGTTGCGGTCTTTACTCCCTCTTCATCGTTATTACTGCGATTAAATTCCATTACCGTCTCTGCGGTAGTAGCAGTGGTCTGTGCCAACTCCTTAAACAATGTAATATACTTGTTATTCATTTTTTACTCCTTTTACCGCCCGACCGGTAACTTTATAAGTATTGTCGCCTACCAGTTTAGCTTCTTTTACATAGCCTTTATCATCAAGTTTAATCGCCTTAACGCCTTTTGTATTGCGTCCGGTATAGCTAATCTCACTCAATGGATAGCAGTTATAATAATCATTACTTCCAATAATAGTGATCTTATTGCTATCATCGCTGCTTAAAATCGCCGCAACAATGCTATCACCATCATCAAGTTTCATAATCATTGTACCTTTTTTAGAGCGTGCTAAATATTCTGACATATGGCTTTTCTTAATTAAACCATTTCTTGTTACACATGTAAGTGATCCGTAAGCATTAAAACTCATTGTATCAATTAGTAGGCGCGGATGATCTCCTCCAATTTCAAACACTTCTGAAAGTTTATATTCTTTACCAATCTTTAACTTACTCAATGAAGCATTAAACATCTTGCCGCTATCAGTAATAGATGTAAGAGATCCTAGATTTGTTGTATAGAATACTTCAGATTTAGTGATCTTTGCGGCTTTATCTTTTTCCACAAGTTTAATTGTCTTGCCGTTATAGATTACTGCGATATCCTGTTCCTTAATCTCTTCAGGCTCTTCTTCTTCCCCAAGGATATTAGTAATTTTCGTTCTACGTGCGTCACCAAAGGTATTAGCGACTTTTTCGAGAACTTCGATTAACTTTTTATCGAGGGCAGTAGGCTCAGATAATAGGTATCGACAGTCATCAATAAATCTTCTTTTTTCTTCTAGCTCTTCATTTAATTTTACGCCATCAAGTCGGCATAGAGAGGAGAGCTTCATAGCAAGAATGGCTTCAACCTGCTTTTCATTGAATGGATACTTCTCCATCAACGCAGTTGCCGCGGCCGCCGGATTCTCACTTGCTCGAATAATTGCTACAATATCATCAATATTTGCTATTGCTAGTAGCAATCCTTCGATAATATTTTCACGCGCAAGCGCCTTGTCAAGATCAAATTGAATGATGTTGCGTTCACATGCACGAATATGTGCAATATAAGCGTCACACGCTTCTCTCCAACTAAAAACTTTCGGAAAGCGACCTTTATCAAGAAGAACCATATTGATAGAGAACCAGTTCTCTAATGAAGTATCGTGATAGAGTTTTGCCATCATTTTCTGCGGGTTCACGCCCTTACTGAGATAAATACGAATATCCGCAGTTTTCTTTGTATGGTCAATTACTTTATCAATACCATAGTCTGGGTTATCTTGCGTTAATTGCGCCAACTGATCAATTACAGTGTTTGTAAAAACACTATATGGTAGTTCAGTTGCTTGAATCATATTTTCAGCAGGATTATATGTCAGTGTTGAACGCATACGTACAGACTTACCTTTACCTACTCGCAGACTCTCTTTAACTTCATTACCATTAGTAATAGTTCCACCTGTTGCAAAGTCAGGCGCGCAATAAATTTCATCGAAAGATACGTTAGGATCTTTGATTATTTTTACTAAAGCCGCATTGACTTCTTTTAGATTGAATTGTGGAACTGATGTAGCCATAGCTACTGCAATACCAGAACAACCATTTACAATATTCCAATATCCAATAGAAGGGAAGACAGATGGAATCTGTTCAGAATCATCATAATTCCAATACCATTCATCTACTGCTTGCTTCTTTAGTCCACTAAATAAGTAATCAGATAGCTCAGAAGCACGCATCTCAACATAACGAGCGGCCGCATGAGAGTCAGGAGACGAAGGATTACCGTAGCTACCTTGTACATCTTCCAACGGATAATGGCTTGACCAAGGACGAGCCGCACGAATAAGTGCATCATACATAGCTACATCGCCATGTACATAGCTTTGAGTCATCGCGGCGGCAACAGACTTCTGCGCCTTCTGAAACTTATCTTTATGAGTAAGTTTATTTGTATATTGTGCATATAAACCTTGACGAAGACCAATTTTCAACATATCGCGCACGTCTGGAATTGCGCGTTCTTGCGCAACTGATGCAGCATATTTCAAAAAGGCTTCTTCAGTTGTTTTTTGAAAATCTACTTCTTTAATCATTTCTATCCCCTTTATTTTTTAATATAAATTGTTCAAAACGATATGGACAAGTCGGACAATATGTACTTACAACTTGTAATTTATTACAAGTTTCACAATGTGCAATTGCTATAAGTGCTTCTTGTGTAGGAGTCATATACCCCTCTATATATGGCCAGTGTTCCTTTACCTCTTCATCAGTGATATCATCTACAGTTTTATTTTCTTTTATTATATCTATAAAGAAATTATGAAAATGACCATATTCTTCTTTCCAATATTTTATTTTCTCTGGGTCTGGTTCATAATGATCCAACATTACCCTACGATTAAATTCTGGATCAGAACTTCCAAGAAAAATTCCATTTGGCATATCATTATCACCTTATATTTCATATTCATAAGTCCCATTTGCCCAATCATAAATGTCAAAAGCATAAGAACCGCCAATGTGATCTCCAGGTGCTCTTCTAGATACCGCATATCCAGGACCAATAAATGAAGCCGCTTGCCAATTATTTTTCTTTGGTAATGGAGCTTTTCTTTTGAAGATCTTTTTAAGAAAATATAATAGAATCATTCTTCATTATCTTCCTTGTCAAGTGATCCTCTTAAAGGATTTTTTCCTATAGGGCATCGTATTACGTTATGACGTTGCACTGGCGTACTTATAATAACTGAAACAAATAACAAAATTATAATTGCGACAATACCACCAATAATATTTAATATTAACATTTAATCACCTTTAATTATTATTTTTTTTAAGTAATTTATATGTATTATATTTACAAGACCCACAAAAGAAAAATGGAGCACAAGCACAATCAAGCATCTCTTGACATACAAGACAATGTATTGCTGCATAAGTCCATTCACGACTTTGTGGCCCATTAGATGTAGATAATCTTTCTCTTTGAAATATCTCTTCTGACATTTCTTCAATAGGAGAATTAATTACAGAAAGAAATTCATCATACCTTGATGCGCCATAAGCGTGCTTTTGTTCTAGTGCTTCTTTTGATGCTAATTTAAATGTTCGATCCATTATCTTCTCCTTAACTGTTTTTTATCCTAAAATATTCAGCATCAAATTGTTTAAGTTTATCTTTATATTTATCTATAAAATTTGATGCTGCTTTTTTAGTATAATACATAAATGGAATATTACAACCATTTTCAATTTGTTTAATACGAAATAATTGCATATCAGTCGGGCGCTCATTAATTTGATTACTCTCTGTCATTATTGTAAATTGTTTTTGAGGAAATTTTTTACGTAAATTTCTACAAATTAATTCTGCATATAATATCCCTTCATAAGTAGCTTCAATTTTATTATCAGTAATATTGACTATATAATTCATATTATACCTCAATTATTCAAAATATTAAAGTCAACATTATCAAATAGGAAATCACGTCTATCTTCAACTTCAGTTCCCATTAGCATTTTGAGAGACTCTCGTGCCGCTTCCGCATCATTAATAGTAAGAACTTCAAGTCTCCTATCCGTTTTATTCATCATAGACATTTCCATATCTTCTGAGTTTAACTCACCCAATCCTTTTGCGCGAGTGATGGTCCAATTTTCGCGTCCAATTTTAACTTTTACTAGTTCTTCATCATCATAGGCAAATACTTTTTCTTTACCTTTTTCTAACTTATATAAGGGTGCACGTAACCAACAAAGTCTACCCTCTTCAATAAACTTTGGCATTAATACATAAAACATTGTAGCAATCAAGCACATAATTGCATAACCGTCTACATCAGCGTCTGTTGCAATTGCAACTTTACCATAATTTAGTTTGCTCGATCTATATTTATCTTGAATACCGCATCCAAGTGCCAGAATAATATCACTTACTTCTTGATTTTCAAGACATTCATCAAGAGGGTGCTTCATCAAATTTTTAACTTTACCACGTACAGCATACAATGCTTCTGTCTTTACATCACGCGCAGGCATAAGGCCACCCAATGCAGAATTACCCTCAGAGATAATTAACATCGAATCTTGTCCATGTTTTTCGCAGTCCTTAAACTTATCAGAACTATTAACCTTACGCTTTTTTTGTTCTACTTCTTTTTTCTCCATTGTAAGAACAGCTTCTCTTGCACGTTCCGCCGCAGCCTCAGCTTTTGCAATCTTGGTAAGCATTTCCACTATTGCATTAAACTCAGAAGGGAAATTTGTGTTCATATCCTTTAAGGCTTGGGTAAATGCAGTAGACGCAAGAGTCCGCAATGAAGCATTATTGATCTTCGACTTTGTCTGGTTGGCGAAAGAAGGATTTTCTACCTTACAATTAATTACATAGAACAGATTCTTACGAATATATTCTCCTTCAAACGATGCATCGGCCAAAGTATTAAAGGTTTTTGTGATAGCCGTTTTAGCGCCAGTGACGGGTGTGCCGCCCTCGGGGCATCTAAGACCATTTACAAATACATATGCGGTTTCGCTCCTTACGCCCCATTGTAAAGCAATTTCTATACTATCTGTCCCGTCACTGGCAGAGGCTGTGAGTATATGCTTATGGAGCGGCTTTTTAACATTATTAGTTACAAAATCTACAATACCATTTTTGGCGCAGAAACTCTTAGATTCAATAGTTTCATTATTTTCACGCTTAAGCACTTCAAATTCGATACCAGGATAAAGATAAGAAATATCTTGAATATCTTTACAAATACGTTCATAATCATATCCAATTGTACCGTTGCAAAAAACTTGTGGATCTGGGATGAACCAAATATAAGTGCCATCCTTTTCTCTTGTATGCTCTTCGCTATAGGCAGTTAAGTTACCTTCATAAAAGACTGCATTGGCGCGAACGCCATTACGGAAACTTACAACTCTAAACTTCTTAGAAGACAAGCAAACACAAGAACCACCAATGCCGTTTAGACCAGAGGCGTTCTTGTATGAGTTGTGGTCAAACTTACCACCTGTATGAGATTTTGTATAGATAGATACAAGAACATTTTCTCCGTCCTCTCTTTTGCCAAACGGGACGCCGCGGCCATAATCTCGAACGGATACTGCATTCTCCTTTTCATCAACACAGATTACGATTTTCTTACCATAACCTGCGAGTGCTTCATCAGTGCTGTTATTTATAATCTCCTTCAGAGCTTGATACGTGCCTTCAATGTCATCCGATCCAAGATACATTTGAATACGAGTCCGCACACCTTCGCGGAAGTCAAGGCTCTGAATTGAATCAATGTCATATTTTTGTGTTGGCATTTCATCACTTCCTTAAAAATCATTGCAAACAATTATACAAAGTATATAATCTTTATCATCAATTTTAACTTGTTTTAACATATCAATTAGTGATTGATTTTCTTCTTCTGAAGATTCAGTTAGAAGGAGTAATCTTTCTTTATCAGGGTGATGATCAAATTGAAATTGTAAACCATTTTGTAAAGTTTCAAAATCAATTTTTTCTTGCATTCGAAAATCAGGCTTTCTTCCTGTTTCAGCGTACCCCTTCGCTCCATATAAAAAGGAGTTAAATTTATATATTAAGTCGTCTGTATAAACCCAACTATGAGGTTCACACATTTTTAAAATCATTACATTCATTTTCTTCCTCATTACACTATATTATAGCATAAATTTGATAATTTGTCAATTTATTGTTTTGACCTTTGTATGGTAGTCGTAAGTATACGTTTCCATTTTTAAATATTTTTCTTTATCCCAAATTACTATAAAATCATTACTATAGTTATAATCATTTTGATAGAGCACAAAATATCCTTCATCTTCATAACATTCAGCCATAAATGGAAAATACCGTAGAGCATTTTCTCGATTTACGTTCTGAATCCTAGTTTCAGTAGATCCTGCTTTAGCATTACGCTTAATTCTTGAATTAAGTACGCCGCAATACCAAGCAAGTCTTATTCTTGAAATTAAATCTTTACCTTCATATGCGTGTTTAGTTAATGTCATTGCTTCTGACGCTTTCATAGTTATCTTTTTTCTCCTTAATCATAATCTTCATCAAAAGTACAGGGAATTATCTTTTCAGAACCACATTTTGTACATCTTACTATATCCCATACATTATCACAGTACACAGCAAAATTGTAATTATGAGTACAGGTGTTAATATCATTAGGATATTTTATAGCAAGCGGAAAATCTTTATGTGCTTGCGCGAACATCATTTCTGTATTCTTTATCATGTTACCTCTTTGTCTGCGCAAGCGCAGACCATATTATTTATATTATATTATTTTTTATTAATTATATATTATTTATATTAATATTACTCATAGGATTTTCGTACCATATGGTACGGTTTTCGAACTAATGGTACGATTTTCGAACGCAATGGTACGAAAAATAATATAACTTGGTACGGTTTTCGTATCATTCAGAGTGAATGGTACGATTTTCGGATTCAATGGTACGATTTTCGTTTTTTGATTTATAATGGATTTTCGGAAAACTACTCTCTCCAGCTATCCGGCACCGCATTAAAGTATAGTTTGTTTTCACTCTCAGTATCCTCCAAGATAATTCCTTTTAGTTTTAATTCTTTTATAGAGTCGGTTACACTTGACTTTTTAATTCCCATAGCATTCTCAATTGCCGCCGGCGAGAAGAACACATAACCTTTATTTTTCCATCGTAGTAAGTAAAGCCAAATCTTAAATGCGTTTCCGTTAAGCTCTCTTGCGGCAGTATCAATATACTTGTATTCAAATGGCGGATAATAACCTTCAGTTGGGTCACCTGACTTATGTTCAATCAAATCTGCATTAAGAATATCCATTTTTTTTTGATTCTTATAATTAGCCATCATCGTCCTCCATTGCTTTTTCGATCCGCATTAGAAGAGCCATTGATGGCGTTTCGCGCCCATTTAAAACTTTATTTAAATGTGTTCGACTAATGTCTACAAGTTCCGCGGCTTCCCCTTGAGTCAAGTTATTATCTTCCATATATTGTTTAAATTGTTCTATAATAACTTGTATCAAAGATATATCCTCCAATTATTTATAACAAATATAATGTTTTTCAATATATTCGGTATTCATATATAAATCATATCTGTTCTTTAAATATTCTGCAAATTCTTGGCTGTCTACATAATTAAAGAAATAACCTTCTAACTCTTTAGGCAGTAATTCTGGATGTTCATCATCATAATATTTCTCTAATTTATCTTGTATATCATCAATATCCATGCAATATTCATGAGTAAGATATGGTTCAAAATCAATTGTATCATAGAATTTAAAACTAAATTCTACCATTTTTTGGCCTTCTTGTAATGTCATATTATCTCTCCAAATTTTAAGTTGTATTAAAACGCACACACTTGGTACGAAAAATATACCTATCCGATAAAGGATAAGTATACTCTTTTTATTTCTATAATAATTATATCATAATTTTAATAAAAGTCAAATCTTTAAGAAGCCTTCTGCCGCGAGTTCGTCAATGGCTTGATTGATTGCTTTCATTAGAAGATAGCATCTAATAGTACAATCAAAGTATCGTGCAAGATCTTCATTTTCATAATGCTCAATTAAGGACATAACATCATCATCAGGGTTATATTCTTTTATTGCTTCATATAGTAAATCAAAGTTGTTGGTTAAATATTCAGAGCATTTATTTTCGCCATCATAATAATTATAACCATTACCAGTAATTTCGTCAATATCAAATAATTCATCCCATAGACCCTCGCATAACTGATCGCGGTCAAGGACTTCATCATTTGAAAAGTTAGTTTCTTCTCGCATCCAGTCTTTTATGTCATTAGTTATTGCACGTAAATAATTATACTTTTCCATTATTATTCTCCAGAAAATTCTTTATATATTTCGTTAATATCGCGTAAGTATTCTTTACGAAATTGAATGATCTAAGGTGTTAAGATCTCAAATATTTCTTCTTCAGTAAGCTGTTCAAGTGGAGGAGCATACATTATATTATATCGAAGGTTTCTAGAGCAGCTTATAAGGAAAATTGTGACGCAGACAAATGGTAGATTTATTGTTCTATAAGCCGCGTCAGACCTACGAGCAAATTTTTCACCTTTTGGATCAGGGCACCTAGATACAATTAAATCATATATTTCTTTCATTTGCTCCATTGTCCTAACGGCGATACCAACTGTAAAACGCATATTAATCCTCCAAAGATAAACTATATCCAATTACACCATTACTTTTAATTCTTAATAGACCTTCAATTTCATCAATTAAAAAGCGCTCTTGAGAATGACGCATAGCTAAAAACTCACCATAACTTATAAACTTTAAGCCTGTTATTCCATAGTCTTCAGCCTTTCTATAAAATGCAGAGGGATTGGCGCAAACAATAGTTGCGCCAGTTTCTTTAGCTATCAACATTAAGCGCGAGGTCTTCCCCGTGCCACGTTTATCAATTATTTGATACATATGTTTTTCCTCTTCTCTTAAATCACAATAATCTTCGAGCAAATTTAATTCTGCTCGTTTACCTCTGAGAGTCATATTATCTCTCCTTTAGGATAAGGTTGAGGACAATGCCAATTAGCATTGCTAGCGCTGTTGTTCCGATACTTACTACTCCAAAGTTACATACTGCACCGGATACTCCAAGAGTAAGAACAGCCGCAATAATAGTAACGTTCTTGTTATTATTTAAATCAATGTTATTATCCTTAATGGTACGAATACCGGATAGAGTAATATATCCATAAAGGACAGCTGCGCATCCACCAAAGATTGCACTTGGGATAGATACAAGGAAGGCCTGAAGAGGTCCAATAAATGCAGCGATACCCATAATAACCGCCGCAAGGGCAATTACATACTTAGAACAAATCTTACTGAAACCTGTAGTGCCTACACTTTCACCATAAGAAGTATTAGGCATAGCGCCAATAAATGTACCAAGAGCGGTAGCGGCGCCATCACCCATTAGAGTATAACCAAGTCCTGGTTTCTGAGTTAAGTCAGTACCAATAACAGCACTTAATGCCTTATGGTCAGATGTATGTTCTGCAAGAGTTACAAGACTTAACGGTAAGAATAATAGTAGAATCTGAGGTAATAGCGACCAATCAAATGCGCCAAACTTTAGGAAAGCAAAGTCTGGAACTTGGAATAGTCTTACTCCATTAAATACACTAAAGTCAATAATTGGTACGCCGCAGGCAGTTAGGATTGCGGAAATACCGTATACAATTAGAATTGCTACCAAGAATGGTAGATTCTTAATAAAGCCTTTCCCATAATGAGAAATCAAGGCTGTAATAACCAATGTTAGCATGCCAAGCCCAAATCCAATTAGACTATATTCGCCATTGATTTGGAAATAGGTTGGAATGAAAGTTGCAAGGTTTAAACCAATAACTGCAACAATCGGGCCGATTACAACAGGCGGTAGCAGCTTATTTATCCATGCTGTTCCATAATGATTTATTGCAAGTCCAACAGCAAAGTAAACCGCACATACAATTAAGCCGCCTATGAATACCGCCATATAGTTCGGCGCCATTCCCAAACCGAGCGCGCCAATTACAGCGGCAACAAATGCGCCAGAGGAACTAATAAACATTGGACTCTGGCCTTTAGTAAATAGTTGATAGATTAAAGTACCTAATGCTGCGCCTAGCATAGCAGGAGCAATCGGTACACCGCAAATTTGCGGAATTAGAATAGTTGCAACAAAGCAAGCAATTACTTGCTGAAGGGCAGCGACGAATAGCCGCTTTGCCGGAAGTCGGTCGTTAATGTTATAAAGCATTGTTTTTATTCTCCTTTAATTGTATATGGAACTCCATTATCTGCATGGAATTTACCATCTGTAACGGTATTTATAGAAATTGATGGCACGTTTACCCATTGGTGCTTGTCATCATCCCAAAAATCACTACCACCAACTACTAGAGAATCTTTATCACCTTTATCCCATGTATAGGTAATAGATTCTGGATGAATTCTAAACATATCTGTATCTTCACAAGTTACGTGTGTAAGCCAATCATCTTGTTTAGGGTATGATCCACATGTAGTAATTGTCCAATTACTTCTAACACAATCACATTGTCTTACCCAAGGGGCATTGATGCGGCCGCAACGTGGGCATTCCCAACCTTTCTCTGCTTGATATGATTGGTTACCCAAAGTATAAGTAGCAGATGTAGTTCCGGTTGTATTTTTAGCCGTCTATACTTGATCTGAAGTTTTCCATTCCATAGATTTCATATATTTTACCTCCAATCACTATAATCATCGAGATGCCCCTCTCCATATTCTTCTTTAAGAAGAGGAAGAATTTCATCAAAAGAGTTATGTAATTTACCATCTACTGTAGCCGCGAGAATAATTCCATATAGGAATTGGTTGATAGAGAAACTACGGCGCCAATCCTTTTCATTTAGATGGTTAGTACGAATATCGAAGTAATGAGCGTAGTTCTGCTTATCAAGAATACGTTTTATTTCATAAACTAATTTGGTAGCTACTTCATCTATATACTTTAAAGATCTTTCATTTCTTTCTGCTTCAGTAGAATTTTCATAATCAAACTGTGGTGGTTCAACAGATGTAAATATGTGCCACAATTTCTCTGCCATATATTTCCAGCCATATAAAATACCCATTTCACACATAGTACCAATAGCACTCTGTTCTGGGCATAATACAGTAAAGTCACTATTCCAGAGACGTTCTACATCAGCTTCTACAATCTTTTCAGCAAGATGATTGTTTTCTTCCTCTGTCATATTAGACTTATCATTTATAGATTTGTTCTAGACTGGACTATAAACCTCAACTGGAAGTTCAGCATCTAAGAACTTCTGGTATTCTTCTTCACGGGCGAGGTTACTACCGCGAGTCATAATATCTCCACCGAGATATCCTAATGGTTTGTTCTCCATATTAGCCTCCATTATTTCTGTGTCATATGAATGACAATATTATAACCTTCTGCAGTATCTTCAATAGAATAAGGTTCTTCCGCAAAGGTATAACCTTCTTCTGCTTTTATCAAAGTAGTATGTGCGCGGTTGCCATCACGCCACAATTCAATTTTGGGGTAAATATAAACCTTAGTAAATAAATACCATGTGATTACAATAACTATTGGTAAAGTGATAGCGAGTCGAATTAACTGATCCTTACGTTTTTTGTCCATTTTATTCTCCTTTTGGTTTAGTAATTAAAACAAATTTTTCTGGAAAGTCGGGTATGCAATATAAAAATGCACCCATATACCTTCCAAAGAGTCCTGCGGTTTCATTTATATCACTAAGTTTAGTTTTATCTAAAGAACGACGACTCAGATCTATTATTTCATCTTCATTATAAAGGAAACCATAAACTAAGTTATTTTGTAGAATAGTAGCACCTAAATATCCCATAAGGAACACCATTGATTCAGGGTTTTTACTATTTTCTATTTCTTTGAGGGCATCCTTGTATTCTTCTAAAGAATACTCTTTGTACATATAAAATTTTTCCATAAGAATTGTTCTCCTATTTTTTTATATTATAACATGAATTTCAGAAAAAGTCAAATAAAAAAAGAGGGACAAATCTAATGATTTGTCCCTAAGATTTAATCTAGTAAGTCTGCTTTCGCTGCTACTTTACTACGTTCAGTTTTGACTAATTTAACCATTCCAAATAGCGGGTCGCCGCTCATTCGCTCAACCAGCCTTGGAATGCCGCTCATACTAGAGTCTTTATAGTCACATTGCTTAATGTCAGCACAGAAGATAATCTAGCTTCCATCGCCAACACGTCCTAATAGTAACTAAATATTTGTAGTTAATAAGTTCTCAGCTTCATCGACTAATATTAGAGAATTTTTTAAATCGCGGCCGCGTAACGTAGACAAGTGCGCCGGTTCAATTTTATCTTCACGAATATATTGTTCAAATAATTGAGGTCCAAGATGATCTTCAATCTGACGTAGCCATGGATATTGTTTATCAATTTCATCGCCAGGAAGAATACCTAGCTTACCTGCGCCTTTTACTTCAAGGTTGTTCTTAACGAATACAATCTTATCGTACTTACCCATTTGGAGCTGGTGTGCGGCCCAAGTTTCTGCGAACATTGATTTGCCTGTACCAAAGCGGCCAATACATAACTTAATTGGGACGTCATCATTTTGTAATAAATCCAAGTACATCTTTTGTTCAATGTTACGAGGTACGATCCGTTCTCCGGTTGGAGCAACGAAGTCTTTATATTTTAACTTACGATATGAATTACCATCCCAGAATAGTACATCTTTAAGTGCATTGTCTTCATAAATCTTTGCAAACTCATTGAGCTTACAATTTAAGATATTTTTAGTAGGATCAGCATATAGGGAAGTAAGTTCATCCATGTTTGGATGATATTCTTTCCAGCCATTGAAGTCAATTTCAATAGTGGCTTCTTCTACATATTGAGCCTCTATGAAAGACATACGCTGCGCGAGCAAGTATTGTAAGGCATCAGAAGTTAGAAATACAACAGGCTCATGTGCGTTCATTGCATAGAGTTCTGCTGCGCAAATAATACGATGGTCATTAATGTTATCTAAGAAAGGATATTTCTTTAGCATCTTGTCTATTTTCTTATTGTCGGAAATTATGACTTCTAAATTTTTCCCTTCTATGATCTTTTTAACCGCTTTCCGCGCATTAAACTTAACTTGCTCACTTTCTCTATCTTTAGTCTTAATATGTTCTAATTCTTGTAACGTTAGTGCGCTAAGTAAAATTTCTTTATCTTTAAATATATCCTAACTGTGTAATATTGCTGAGGTATCTGCCCAGTATTTTACTCCCATATTATCACTCCTCAGTTTTTAATCCATATACTTCATCGATTAACCCAGCGGTCAGCATTTCTTCTGCTGTTAAGAACCATTGGCGACGAGTATGTGAATCGTACTCTTCTTCCGTGATATTAGTATTGTCTACGATGAATTGTCGGATCTGATTGTCAATGGTATTATTAAAAGCCATAATATCATTGGCAGTCTTTACTTCCTGTGCATCAATAGCAATATAACCATCATGGATCAGAGCATAACTGCAGGGATAACAAATTCTTGTTACGTTGTCGTTCTTTCCGCCGCCAGCTAAGATAACGGTCGCCATAGAACAAGCGTAGCCAGGAACAATAATATTAAGTGGTTTAGAATACTATGAGATATAGTATGCTACAAAGAAGCTGGCCGCGACAGATCCGCCAACACTATTAAGTATTAGGGTTACTGGTTCATCGGAATCATCTTCTTCAAACTGCTTTAGTGGAATATAGACCTGCTCAATAATGTCGGACTAAATTTCACAATTAAATACGATTGTTCTATGATTTATTAACTAATTAAAGTATTGATACGTGCATGGATCAAAGCCATACATTTGTCCCATACTAAAAAGTTCATCTAAATTCATATGAACCTCCTCAGCGTAATTACTTACGCTTAACTTAAAATTTTTGCAAGGGTACAGTCTTCTTTAGAAATATCATTCTCTCTTATACGCTTGAGCAGCGGATGGCGTATTGAAATGCCATTTCCTTCGGAGTCTGCTTTGGCAGAACTTACCATCATGCCGGAGATTGATACAGGGCAACCAATCCACCGTTCCGGCTCGTCACGTAAAGAAGTTTTAAATTCTTCAGTTAAACCAGACACTTTGCATAATGGTACTTCATTACCATTATTATCTAAAACTGACACTTGAATTGCGCCAGGCCAACCATAATAATAATTCTTTGTGATTGGTAGATAGGCGCCGCCAGTTCGATATTCACCAAAATAGGATCCCATTAGTTTTTCACCAGTGCGTTGCTGTTCCCATAATTGCCAAGAACCTAAGTCCTTGCCGGTATAAATCTTTTCTCCGGGGACAATATCACTGATGAAAGCATCAATTTCAGAGGAAATTTCCTGCTTTACTTTAATAGTAGTCCAAGCCGAACTACGTTTTCCAGGTGTATATAAAATACCCTTTTTATAGCAAACCGCTCCTTCACCGCCACGTGCGAAGATTTCTCCTATATCATCAAAGAAATTTTCATCCATATTGTGGAAGGTTACTTCTTTAACAAGTGGATTATTAATACGATTCACTACAATGGGAATATATTGAATTCTTTGTTCAATAGGTAAATCAAGTAATTCTTTACCATCTAATGCTAATACGTCAAAAATTCTCCATTCTACAGCTATGTCTTTTTGACGAGCAATTGCTTTTTGATCTAAGCAACGTAAAATAGCTCCAACATCTTTATCAATGGCCCCGGGAATATAAGCTTCGCCTAATATTACAGTAGTTTTTGTAAATGCTTTACACACATCTTGCCAAAATAATACTTTATTTTGTACCTCTCCATAGGTTTTAGTCACAGTGCTAATTCCTCGTGTTTGTAGAGCATTTCTTTCTGGAGTAATGATTCCTCGTAAGAAATTCCCATCAAATTTTTCACTCCAAATATAATCACCACTTTCAATAGCTTGTTCTAGTTTCGTGCGGCGTACCTCTGCTGATGTAGTAGACGTGGGCGCCCAATATTTTTGTATGCCAAGTTCAAAAAAATTCGTCATTATTTACTCCTTCTACGGGTTTGTAAACCGCGTTGTTTGATTTCCTCTTGAGTTACACCGTAAAACTCTTTTAAAGTTTTACTTATACTTTTATTATTAATATCTAAATTAAAATATTCTTTAATTTCTTTTAAATTTTTGCCTTCATTCCATAGACGATACATTTCGTCTAAATCAAAAGTATATTGTGATTTTCTTTGTGAAATTAAACCACGTCTACTTATTTCATCTTGAGAGATATTGGCATTATGTAAATATTTTGCTATAGTATCTCTTCTAATGCCGGTTAGATTGTGTATATCTATAATACTATAACCTAGATTCCATAGCGGTAAAAAATCATCAATAGTATATTTTGTAGTTCCGTCACCGCCGAGAGTCATATTATATCCGTGATTATTTTGACGAAAATATGTTTGATAGTAATTAATCCAGTATTTTTCTCTTTGAGGCAACTGAATGTCATCAATATTATCTTCTAAAATTTGTACTGTAAAATTATCTTTACCATATTTACGGATAGCTTTATTTAAAATACTGTTATAATCTTTATTATTTATATCATAAGCTTCTCGTATATGATCTGCCCATCTATATGACTCTGGTTTAGTACTTTTACCTATATATTTTCCACCACTAGGACTAATTCTCATATAAATTAAACCCATAGTATTACCTTAAATTAACTTTAAATCTTCTAATAGTGCTTTTGCGCTTTCGCGTAATGTATCTAAACCCTCATCATTATGAATTACATAATCAAAGGCGTAACAATCAAGGGAAGTTTCGCTAGGATGATTACGCTGATCTTCAGTAAGAGTTGGGTTCACCCAAGGCTCTCCATTAGTAGTACGTTCAATTCTTGTAGCTACACAATTCTTTAAACTCTGTAGAGCAATGTCTACTTCATTGGGGAATCGTGCGTCTGGGACAAGTGCTACATCAAAGTCACTATATGGCTCAAACGATTGAATCAATCCTACTACAATTCCTGTCCAGAAGTTAGGGTGACAGGCGCGAACTACATCTGTACCAATCCGCTGTAATAGAGTACGTCCTACTGCATCCTTCTTTCCATCCCAATTGAAGTAATCACGTAAGACCCATTTCACAGCGTCAGCGTAATGAATAATAAGAACTCGCTTTCCATGTTTTTCGAGTTCTTCTTTCATAAATTGGGCAAACATGTCCTTTCCGCTACCGGACTTGCCGCTAATTAAAATTGTATTAGTCATCTTTCATCATCTCCACTTTCATTTTAAAATAGAACTGGAGAAATTCTATTTCTTCGTCAGTATATATATTCCGATAATAATTAGTTACGTTATCAAGAAAATCCGCGGCACGAACAGGATCGTGCTGTGCAATGGCAAGATTCCATGCACTTTCAGCAGTATCTTTTACCTCCTGCCGTACATTATTAAACAGTTCCTGCATTTTCTTTTGCCTCCTTCTGCAATTTGCTGACCGCATCAAAAAATGCTTGAACCTCTTCTCTTGATTCTAATTTAATTTTGCATACAGCTTTAGGCTCGCGTCGTTCATCATCATCGGGATAATTGAAAATAAAGTAGGTTTCTTTCTGATTTACATGATCAGTTATCCGCGTGCATAGATGCTTATTAGTTTCTTTACTAATAATTTTCACAATATCACAATCTTCATAATGATATTGTTCTGAATCCATTTTATTCATATCAAGTTGTCCGACAAATGTAATATAATCTTCTCGTTCAACTTCATAAATCTCGTTACTCATTCTGTTCTCCTCTAAAGTTATCTTTTAATGTTTGTGATTCCATTTGTGCAAGTCTGTCACATTCATTATTCCAATAATTAGAACCGTGTCCTTTTACCTTAGAGAAATTATACCAAAAATTATCAAAGAATGGAATAATGTCAATCCAAAGATCTTGATTTGCAACATCTTCTCCTTTGGAGTTTGTCCATCCATTTAGTTGCCATCTGGTATACCACTCTTGTGTGTAACAGTTAATTGCATAAGCAGAGTCACTATAAATTACAACGGTTTCATTGGGATGCCGGTTCTTCTGCGCAAACTCTAAGGCATTGCGTATCGCTAACAATTCCATACGCTGATTAGTGGTCCCATATTCGCTACCGGCGACCTCATAAATCCGTTCCCCGCCACGAAGAGCAATAAAAGCCCAACCACCAAAAGTTGCTTGACTACCCAATTTCTTACAAGATCCATCGGTGTAAATTTCGAGTTTTGCAATTTGTGTTGTGCTTCGCTTCTCTTTTATCATATTTTATCCTCCTTTTACTTAATTTAATTATATCTTAAATTAAGTAAAAAGTCAATTATTTAGTTTTGGGGTCACTTTCGGGTAATTCCATTACCTATTTATAGTAGACTTCACCTTGCCCATTACCCTTTAAGCCATCGTGGTATACTTCAAAGATTTCTTTTACTTCTTTCTTTTCTGGCTCTGAAGCCCAGCCACGAGCGTCTACTAATCTTTTCTTCCAATTATATAACGTGTTAAAGAGTTCAATCTTAGTTCCTTTTCCTATAATTTCCAGCTGTCCGTCTATGCGGTTTACATGCTCTTGAAGTTTATCTACTTTAGTTCCTATATCAGAAATCTGGCTGCTCAATTGTGAAACTGTACGCGTCATATCTTTAACCGCGTCTTCTGTCTTCTCAGCCCCATCAAGGAATTTATCCATACGAGCGAGTCTGCGTTGCCCGTCATCATACTTCTTTTTAAAATGTAGGAAAAAGTTACTTACCTTTGACATTGATAATCACCCCCTTGGAAGAAATATATAAATTGCTTTGCAACTTATAATGCACTTAATTTATTTATAAAATCTTGAAAAGCCGCGAGGAAAGTAATAGTTACAGTAGTACTCGAAGCCGATTCCGCTGCGACTGCTTCCCAATGTTCTGGCCGTAATTCATTCCGAGCATAGTTTCGTCCCGAATCGCCATGAGCTTCTCCTGCTTTCCATGATTCATAACTAGCATTTGAAGATGGTACTGATATAGTAGCTTTCGCGGCAATACCATCAGATACATATGTACTCGCTGCGGTAACCGCATCAGAAACATATGAAAGTACCATAGAAGCTGGTACATAGATACCATTTAAATTGTATAAATGAATCTATTTAATTGATCCATTATAGTTAGCAAGCTTTGCGGCTTCTAATGCCATATTACGTACATCATCAAACATTAACAAGCCAGCAAATATTGAAAAATATGATTCAAGTGGATCTTTTAATTGTGCCGCGACTGCGTTAGGCATTAAGTTTAATGCGATAAATGACATTAAGTTATGACTAATTGCCAGAGAAAATCCATCAACTGCGGCGCTGTCCATAAAATCAATAAAGGATAAAATATTCATTGAACGACCATGGAAGCCTTTATCTTTGCTATTTCCTGTTTCAACAGAGCTGTATAACTTTAAAGATTCATGGTAGATGAACATTTGATCGAGATTAGTATCTCCTATCTTTTTCTATTGTTCTTCTGCGGCCTCAATTAAATCACTAATATTCTGATTCATTTCATCTAAAGCATCACGAATGTCTTTAACATTAGATGGGACATTATCATTTTGATTTAATACCATTGAAGAAATTTCTGAACTAATATTTCCTATTAGCTGATCATAGAATGCATCATTTCTTTTTAAATCAAAACGAATACTATAGTTTATAACGTCTGTTGCGGCATTTGCTTTAATATTAACTCCGCCCAAGCTGTTAATTAGTTCATATACAGTACCATGTTTAGTTTGTGCAGATCCAGAAATAGAAAAGGTCATACTCATTAAATCATTTTCTAAATGAGGATTTCTTTTTATTGATTGACGCAAATCTTTAATAGCCTGACGAACAGTCTTACTTTTCTTACTACGTGATTTAGTAAGATTGGAAATATTTTTTGCTCGCTGTTCCAATCGTTTAGAAGTTACTCCCATCTTAATACCAAGTAATTCCTTCGCATTCTGAGTAACTCGTCTAAAATCGATACTAGTAATATTATTCAAGGCTTTTTGAACAGGAGAATTACCTTCATCATTCGCCTCAATTTGCCGGAGATAGCGCTGTTCAATTTGATCTAATACTTCATCACTGATAAGCGCAATATCCTTTTTCTTATCATTGTTCCGTATTTCTTTATCGACTTCTTCTTGCACTAATCGTTCTACATCTGCAAGGGTTACCGCGGCGATCGCTGCAAAATCTTCACCATTTTGTATTCTACCGGTAATATTACAGTGTTTAAGAATACGCATAACCATGTTTTGTATCTTTATACTAAAGCTATGTTCATCAACTTGTCCACCAAGACCAAATGATCCATTTAATCTTCTTAAAAATGATTCAAGATCATTTACCAATCTATAACGATAGTCGTCTTGTTTATAGTTAGCAAGTGTTCGTTCTTGCTCTTTAATGTTACTTTGAATACGATATAGCTCTGTTAAGTATTGTTTTGTGCCCTGCCGTGCTTCATTTATCGCGGCAGTAAGTTCCTCATAGAAAGTGTCTGGATCATTTAGAATAGCTTCAGGACTATTAAACTTATCTAAAAAAGGAAAATCCTTATTTAGTTGCTTGGCGTATTCTTTAATTAAAGCAATTTCTTTATTACGCTCAGAAATAGCAATATTTTGTAAGAAAGTCATAGCATCGGTTAAAGCCATTTCACTATCAAGCATGCTCATGGCACTATTAGCCGCGGCGACGCCGGCAGCATATAAATCTTCTTTCTTTTTCTTTGCCAATGGCACGTTGTGCGCCGTATCCGCTAAATCATTAAACAATGTAAAGCGTTGAGCTAAAGAAAAATCTGGAATACCAAATAACCAACCCATAGTGTACCTCCTTACAAAAATAAGCCGTTCAGTTAGAACGGCTTTCCTCTTAATGATATGTACTTTTATTAGAACTGAATTATATCAATTTTTTCAATTTCATGCTTACGAATATCCGGATTTTCAATATCAGTATCCTCAAATCCTTGCGCCTGCATAGTATCACAGTTTAATACATATGCGATACCAGTAAAGCACGCGCCCGTATCCATATCAATCTTCATGCCTGTCCGCTGTTCATCGAGTTGTCCCAAGTATTTCGAGGGATGTACGTCTTCTGGCATGTTCTCTGTCTGATAATATTTCTTTGGAAGATACATAACCGGAGTATGCCCGAATATGCAAATTCTTTCTGGAGTCCAGCCAAGACCAAGACAATTTCTATCCCAAGTTAAATGAGATATATCATCTTCATCAGATGCGCCCGTTTCAAGCATATGCTCAAAGACTTTAGGATTACCGCCGGCATGACAGAAATCAAGATTTTTATACCGCAGACCAACAGGCAGAGCTTCAAGTTTATCAATAAGGTTCATGGGTTTGCCATCTTCGATCCATGCCTGTAGTGTCATGTAGCCGCCATTATAGATATGAAGTGCTACTGCATCATCTTCTATAGCTTCATCAAGAATAAGATTATATTTTGCAATAGCTTTCGCCGCGTCTACAAACAACATTTCATGGTTGCCCATTAAGTAGATAACGTTGGGACAAGAAAGTAAATGCTTAATAATTTTATATCCATCAGGGCCACGGTCACAAGCGTCACCGCCGAAAATAATAGTGCAATCCGGATCTTGCGATAAGCAGTAATTGATGATAGTCTCATACAGATCCCATGCACCATGAACATCTGTAAAGAAAAATACAGTTTTCACTTTCTTTCACTCCAGTGCGTACTTACTTACTTCTTCTGCGCCATACCGATCCAGCATTTCTCTATACTGTTCAACAGTATATTCCTTACTCAGCTGATAAATTTGATACTCGACATTTTCTGCATATTCTTCATTCAGAATATTCTCGAATTCGCAAGCATCTTCTTCTTCATCAATCTCTCTGAATTCTGCTTCGGATCTTGCATTTTCAAGCAACATCTCTTCGATATCACTATAAGATTCCATAATCTCAATAGACATTTGGGTGCCGAGGGATTCAAGTTCATCACGGTTTTCAGCTTCAACAATGCAAGCATCTTCCATGCCGTGCAATCCCCTATAAATTCCTTCCGTAGCGTGAATCAGATAAATATTCATAAAATCGCCTCCTCATTTCTCATTACATATATATTATAGCACAAATTTAAAAAAAATCAAATAAAAAAAGAGGGCGGATTACTCCACCCCGCCGAAATTTAGAATCGGCATTGTATTTCCACCACCCATGAAGGTAGGTAGCTTACCATCCCAAGACTGGATCTTTTTATATTCAACAAGGTCAGTAGTCAAGGACTGACTAATCTTCTTGTTAGCTTCGGCCTCAGCTTCAGCATTAATCTTTACAGCATATGCTTCGGCATCAGCATTAATCTTGCGGACGTCAGCTTCAGCCTGCGCAGCGATACGCTTACGTTCAGCCTGCTGAGTCTCTTCCATTGTCTTCTGTTCCTGCTCAGTCTGCGCCTTCTGCTTATTCTGAGTAGCAACCTGCTTGTCTTCAACAGCCTTTTCAAAGGCATCAGTAAAATCAATGTTCTCGATTGCGAGAGAAATTACATTAATGCCCTTAGACGAGAGTTCGTTACGAATTAGTTCCTGAATAGCATCAGCCGCAGCCTGACGATTAGCGATAAGATTTTCTGCGGTATATTTTGCAATAACAATCTTAACGTCTTCCTGAATACGAGGATTGATCAGAATATCGGCATAACCAGTACCTACATCTTTGTACAGGTTCATAGCAGTAGATTTATCAATGTTGTAGTTAATGGAACCCTGTACATCAACCTGCTGAATGTCTTTAGAGAACGCTTCGAGCCGGAAGGGAACGCGCTGCTCACGATTATCCATCGTAATGACATTATCCCACGGAGAGTGGAAGTGTAGACCCGCATCAAGGGTTTCATTATGTACCTTACCAAATGTAGTAACGATACCGGTGTAACCCGTAGATACGAATGACGCACAACTCATAATGAGTAGAATGACAGCAAGGACTGCACCGATGATCTTCGGGAAAGGCTCATCCATAGAGAAGCCAATAATTAGTCCGCCAATCAAGGCAACAATAGCAAGTATAAATAGAATCATTTTTTAGTTCTCCTTTCGTGCGGTGTTCCCGACGTTCTTAAACAAAATAGTAATAGCATTGGTAATCCAAAAAGCGTGATGATAGGTTGCAACTGGCAGTTCTGGCCATAGTTCACGCGCACAATTCCAACCAACGAGTACAAGGTAGGGCGCAAGAAAAACCGCAAGCCCAATTGCAATAATAAAAATTATAATCTTACTCATTTACTTTCTCCTTTTCATATTTACGAATCTTGCGATTCAGTTTAGCGATAATACCTTTGCGGTCTTCTGCACCGCGAGAGTTCATTAGATTACGGCGATATAGCCATTTAAGATAATTAGTGTTTTTCATTTTGAGCTTTCAACCTTTCTTCTTCTAGTTTATTAAAATATTCCTGATTATTAGCTCGGTAGAGTTCATAGCCGTGGATAGCATATATAATTAAAAACAAACTGAATCCAACCCAGGCCTTCCAACCATAACCAAATGCATTATAAAGTAGGTACCCAAGTCCATACAGGCATATATATTCAAGAATATCTCGAACATATTTCCAAAATTTAGTTTTACGTGATACTTTCATTTTATCTCCTTAAAATATTCCAAATATATAATCAAGTCCTTGTAGGATAAGAGCGATAAGCATAAGAAACCACGGAGCCATTCCAAGAATCCAGTCCCAATCTTCACCATAACACCAGGGCCACATAAAGAATATGATTCCTGTAATTACGAGAATTATAAGCCATACAGTTTCCATTATTCTGTTTCCTCAAGTTTTTCCTGATCGTAAGGAAGTCCTGCCATTTTCTCAAGTGCGGTCGCAATTCGTGCTAAACTAATTGTATCATAAGTAGTACGAAGCTGATCAATACACTCTTTAAGCATTACTTTCTCAATATTATCCAAATCATCAATTGCATCTTCACTATAAAGAGCATCTACAGTTTCTTTTACAACTTCTGCCCAAGTCATTTTATTTCTCCTTTAATTTCCTAAAGATAACAGACGCGTAACATCTTTATCAGTATGTCCATCCCAATGCTTCCCATAAGGGAGTTCTTCGCACTTAAATAGATCCCAATACTTATTTTCATAATGATAAGTATAACTACCCTCAGGAGTATCTATTCCTACAATAAACCAGCCGCCACCAAAGCACAGTTCGCCATCTTCATGTTTATAAGACTTCCATGCCTTATCTTGGTGCTGGTTCACAATAGTTGCGAACAAAACCGCACGCTGATGATACAAAGATTCAAAAGTGTGACAACCATCACTTACCTTTTCCATGTCAATATCTTCTACCTTTTCCCAAGGATAGAAGTTAAGACTGCCACATTCTTTGCATAACACCTTACGCCGTGAAAACTCTACACCATAAAGATGTTCTGACTTGCCACAATTTGCGCAGGCATACATAGGGGTTCCGCCAGGCGTCATCCCAGCAGGTATTTGTTTCCATCTATTAATCATTATCTTGCACTCCGACATGCAATGGGAAGTTGAACTTTACTATTTACATACATCTGTTTAAGATCATATAGTCTAAGAACCATTTCATCTAGGTCTTTAGAAGTAATGGTTATTTTATTACTAGGACAAGAAATACCATTAGGAGCAATTAAGTTCTTGCCAAGTTCACACAAATAATCAATCTTCTTTATTTCATTATTAACATCCCATACAGTAGCTTCAGTCATTTTTCTTTTCCTTTCCTTCTTACTGAAATAATTATACTATAAATTTAATTAAAAATCAAATAATAAAAATTTTTAATTATCAGAATTTTCATCTTTTTCTCGTGCCATCTGTCTTTGGTCACGCTTACTCCGGATTTTTCTTTCTCTTAATCCTTCCTTAACGCGCTTACATGAATTGCAGTTATTCTTATTTTTGCAAGCCCAGCAATTATCATCAAGGTCGGCATAGTACATCCATCGCGGCGGCGAAGGCCGCTTTACTTTTCTTCTTCCCATTTACTCAGTCATTATTTTTCTGCCTTTCCGCAATCTGCGCTACTGCATTTAATATTGGTGTTACACAATCATAGCAATAATGTGCAGTTATCTTTGTTGCTGGATGATGCAAAACAAGTGCAAGATTCGGCTCGAAAGGTTTATTAGTTATTTCTTTTCGACAACCATCGCACATAGTTACTGTTACTTTACTCATTCTTCTACCTTCTTTAATCTAATTACCAACCGTCTCTTATTATCCATGCGGCAAACAAAAGACACATACCAAGTTTAAAAGCTAAATCTTCTATATCAGATGGCATGTCGAAAATATTACGAGTTAATTTATTCCAATTGTTTCTAATAACATTGACAATAAATATAACAAATATCGCTATAAGAACTTTAATATATCCTGGCATATTTTTCTCCTTTATCTTCAAGATTCCTCATTTTTAAATGCGTCATTAGGATCGTTAATATATCTCCAATCACAGCAATCTGGCGCCCAATCAGTATCTGCATATAAAAAATCCCAAGGACATTCGCCCTTTTCGACTTTCCATCTACATTCATTACAAGTCATTTTACTTTGCTCCATTTTCTAATCTTCTTAACTTCTCATTTTGAAGCTCCGCAATCTGCGCATTTATTTCTTGAATCTTTTTATTCCATGCTTTTATTACCCTATCTGCTTCATTCATAAGTTGATTGATCTCGGCATCTATCATTGTATCAGTCCAAGTAGATAAAGAATCGCTTCGTTGAGGTTCAACCTCACAACACATATTAGGCATATACATTTTATTCACCATCCTCTTTATGGTCTATATCCCACCAGTGCATCCTTAACATTCTATTTATTTTTCGCTTAAATCTTCGACCACAACATTTATGGTTTTGCGTCCATTTAAGCAAATCATCATACGCTTTCATCACTCTGTCTGTCATAAATATCTACATCCTCTTTGAGATGCTTGCTCAATGTTTCTATGCAAGTTTCTGGTGACACATACCCTGGGCATTCATCTATGAGCGGGCAATTTAAACAAGGGCGCCCATATCCCCATATACGACCTGAGAGCCAAAGTGCAATATCAGCACTTGTCTTTTTCATTCTTGCTCACCATCTTGTGCAAAGAACTTTTTGATATTGAACCATTTATCTTTCAAGATGTTGCCAATTTCATCAATAGGATTGCTAATCCCTTCGGTTTTGCACCGGACATAATGTCCTTTAAGATCTTCCCATTTACTGACACCAACCGTATCCATGATTCGCATTATAGCTTCAAGACCTTTGCCACTTTCTGCATTGAAACTCTTTGCTCCAAGATAACCTTTACCGATGCAGTAACCACCGAATCCGCATCCCCATCCATCACCTTCAAGAGTTATCCAAAAGGTAAGGCATCCATGGTCTTCCATTGTTATGCTTACGTTTGTAATTTTCGCATTTTCTATTTTCATTTCTTTACCTCAATAAACTTACAATTGAATAGCCCATACATATAATAAAGTAAATAACCATCATCCCAAAAAGGAAATATAGAATACCTAATAATATTGATTCAAAATACTCGTCAGTATCAACTTTCTTTTTCTTCTTGTTCATCTTCTTCTCCAACCATAATATCAATAATTTTCTTTTTGATTGCCCAGTATTCATCATGCGCTTCTTTTTCCGCTTCGGGCGACCAATTTACCCAATCAGCTCGATTGTACATATCATGATAATAGCTACGTGCGCGAGCATAGTCTTCAAGAAGATCTTCATATTCTTCTTCTTTAGTTAGTTCTCTTGCCATTTTATTCACCACTTTTAAGCATAAGATTAATAATCTTATCTTTCAACTCATAACATTCTTGCCATGCATTCAAATCTTCTGTCGCTTCATAGCACTTGCAGGCTTCTATATATCTATAAAGCAATGATTCACATTTTTCTCTATTAGTCATACCATCCATACTCTTACCTTTCAATTCATCACACACATCCAAATCACAAAATGTTCCTACCCAATGGGGACATTTTCCTCTTGGAGCAGTACATGATCCATAGCCCCAATCACACGTTGTACCTTTCATCGCGAAAACACCCTAAAAGGAGGGTTAAGACCCTCCACCCTATATACTACTACATCGCCGCCAGTATCAGTGACATATTCACTCATTGCAGTTCCATCATAGGAAATATAAATACCACGATCCTCAATAATGCGGTCAATGCCCATCTGTTCAAACAAATCCTCTGTATGCTGTTTATGTAGCTTGTCTCTATCGCTCTTTAACATTACTATTCTCCCAATTAAATTTATAAGAAAGTTTCATGTTGCTGGGCAACCGATTTTCAGCCGCCCAGCTAACATGACCGATATCATCCATAATAATAGTTTCTTCTAAATCTGACATAGCATCTTCGATAGTGCTATCTGGATAGTCTATTTTATACTGATCAAAATCGAGAGTATTCTCAAATTCGATTGTAATAGTTGTTTTAACTGTTCTCATAATATTATCCATGGTACTGAAGCAGGAAGCTGTTGCTTACTGCCTTAAACGATCTCTTACCATCTTCAGAACGGAATACAATACCCTCACGCGGCAGACCATCGATTACCGAGTTACCTTCTGCGTAAGCAAGAATAGCATCAACGTTCTCAAACTGATCAATCCGCATACCTTCCTCAAGGATAGGTACGCAAGGAACATCATATTCTACTTCAAGGAAGGTTCTCATTATATGAGAGTTCCAACGACCCTTAGTAGAGAAGATAAGGTTAAATGCCGCGAAGTCATGACCCTTCATGGAATAGTCGCGCTTCTGGACGCCTTCACCATAAGTCTCACCCTGAATGGTAATCCACTCTTCATCAGGGTATCTTCTCATAAGGTCCTCAAGTACATCATAAATCTTGTACTTCTTAGCCATTTCCCAATATACATTGGTATCGTAGAAGCAAGCCTTATCCTCTGTCCCGAAACATACGTTACGAGAGCATACATAAAACTCCTTCTTACCGAACTTACCACGCTTCATGGTGAAGGTAGTCGAAGTACCATCAATCTTTTCGGTTGCAAACCACTTGCCATCGTCCTTAAGAATCCAAGGCATGTTCTGCACACGTTCTTCATCCGTCTTAGATACCCAAGCCGGCCAGCCATTCTTGTTGTCCTTCTTCTTACCGAAGAATACGAAAAGCAGCTTACGACCCCACTCACGCCGCATCATCCAACGAATAAACGGCTTCTTGAACAGCTTCTGATGACGCTGCGCCATCTTCTTGTACTTATCTACCGGCGCGGACTTACGCTGGTTATCTTCATCGTCTGCATAGGTTACACCGAGCTTCTGAGTAAGGAAGCGGGATTCACCTACTGGAGTATGAATCATTTCACCATCATCAATCTCGCCCTGAAGAGTTACATGCCAACCAAAATCAGAAGGATGCATCAGTAGGCCCTGAGAAATAGTCTTACACATCTTCAGAGTCTTAATCTTGTAATGCCGCTTCTCAAGGAAAGCAAAGCACTCCATATCGGCCGGAACACGAGAGTCAATCTCGAAGTAAATTGCAGGGTCACCGACCTTAAACTGACCCTTCTGTACGATTACACGCCAACCGCCAACAATCGCATGCTCTACACGATCGTAGCCAGGGATTGGCTCAATTCCATCTATAATTACAACGTAAGCAAGCTCACGCTCCTGTGCTGCGTTAAGCACTATATTTCACTCCTTTATTACCATAAATCTTCACTAAATAATTCTGAAAAACCAATACTATTAACTTGTCCACATTCACGCGCATGCTTCATAGCTTGCACGCGATTTAAAAATAAATCTTTATCTGTAAGAAATCCTTGTTCAACAATGGCATAATCCTTATAAGGCTCATAGCCAAATTCTTTCATAATTTTGAAAGCATCGCAATGACGATGACATGGAATAGTCATTATTGTATTTCTTTTCAAGTCTTCAATCTGTACCGCGGCACGAGTAATCATAATTCTCTCCTCTCGAATTTCCATTCGTGATTATTTAAATCATACCATACAGCGAATGCAACTTCTTCATTGTTCTTATATCCATGAACATAGCTAATGCCATCAATACACGCATCAACCATATCAAATTTATCAATTACAGCCGCTTGAACTAATACAGTTTTAATTCTATCTTCAAGCCATTTATTCATATTTCATTCCTCAATCTCAACTTCACCATCGGGATCCATACTAATCCGTTTAATGCGGCCTTCCCACAGAAAAAACTCGGTATGAGAACCAACATCAAACTTAGTCATTTCACCTGGCCGAAACGAAATCCGAGTGTAGTACCGAACAAATGGTTTAGTTCCAGCGGGCTTAGCCGCATTGCATTTAGCAATATACGCATCAATCTCCTGAGACACTTCCTCCAGAGTTTTGCAATCCGCTATCTGTTTCATCTTCCCCTGACTGTTCTGGAACCACAGCTTCATTTTCTTTCTCCTCACTTTCTACAATAAGCCCATCATAGTTGGGATTGAATGGCACCCACATAACGAATGAACATTTTGGGCATTTTATATTCTACTTCTCATTTACATCTTCCGGCGCATATCCCAACAAAGCGCCACAATTATTGCAATGTGCAAGCATGCCATTGTAATAGTCACTTAATATTTTCATTATATCACCTTAACAACATGGTGTAAAATAACTTGGATATTCTCTAACAGGTGCAGGTTTCTCATATACTTTTAGATATGGGCAAGAATCAACACCCAGACAATATTCATCACCTAAATAATCGCCTTTACCTTCACGGAAAAAGCACGCATGCTCTACTCCGGTTGCGCCCACGTTACGGACACCACGATTGAATAAACATTCTGACTTTTTCTGTGGCATTTTATCTACATAAACTTTCATCTTATTTACCTCTTATTTTAAATCTGCTTCCGTCCAATTAACTCCATACAGAGCAATTACAGGTTCTCCATGTTTTATAGTATAATAAGGAGATAAACCTACATGATATGCGCCTGTAACATAAAGATATACAACTTTAGTAAAAGGATCATACACTAAATCTGTATAAGATCCAAGTGAAGATTGGTAAGAAGTAATCTCCACAAAGAATCCACTTTCATTAGAATCCTCTTGCGCCTTTTTGCCGCAAGAAGTTGCCATAAAAGCAAATATAATTATTAGTAAAATCGCAATAATCTTTTTCATATATACTCCTTAACAAAATATCATAGGAATAGCAATAAAGGCACCGCCTATTAGCATCAATACTACACCCTCTTCTTCTTCAAGACTCATAGTAGCAAGCATACCTATCAAGAAGCAAAAACCGCCAATAAACCACATTACAGAACCAAGTGCTAACATATTTAAACCACCTTTATAAAAAGTTCATAAACAATACAGAGTATTATGACTGGCGAGAACAGGAGCGCAGCTTTTCCAAATTCTTCATCAATCATAGCTTCAACAGTGGCCGTAAACCAAAGCACTCCTAATGCCATAATTATCCAAATAATTAACATTTAAATCTCCTTACAGTACCAAACTACGGTAACTTTCTCACCTTTAATTTCTTTATGTTCCTTGACTTTCATCTTCAACTTAACTTTAGATTCTACCGCAAAGTTCTTTGCGCCAGTTTCCCACAGATAAGTATTTCCATCTTCATCAACCATGATGTGCGTATGCTTCTCACCAAAGCGATCTTCGCGCATTGTGTTTTCGCGCACGGTTAACTCTTTCTCAAGCCAAGTACCAACTGTACCTTGAAACTCGCTATTCGTTAGCGTTCCAAGTTTCACCGCGACAATCTTCTGTACTTCCTCATGCGGCTTCATCCGATCATCGTGAGCCATAACCTCAATCCAATTTAAGCGGATAGGTTCAATGCCAGCAGGCACATCTGGTACAGTAAGTTTAGAAGGAGTGTAGTAACCAAAAGTAAGGTTGCGCCGGAAGGACTCATGATGAGTTTCAACGAATCCTTCAAGGACTTCTTCGCTTCCGCGGTAAATAGTGATATAACCTGTATTATCAGTGCCAAACCCGAAAACATGGCGAGCATTAAAATCCATAACATCATGCTTTACCTCTTCGTCGGGGTACATTCTGGCATATTCGGCATCTGTATACCATCTTACTTTCTTCGGCTTACCAGCCATAAGCACATTGACATACATCTTCCCATTCTCACGGAAAGGATCGCCGTCGATCTTACAATTAGCATAACTTTTTGCGACTGCCATATTTTATCCCCCTTTCATATAAAAATTATAATATAATTTTAAAAAAAAGTCAAATGGTTAATTTAAACCATTTGACATACATAAAACGATTTTATGGCATCGTATGCAGGCGCACACTCCAAAAACTTCATCAATGGAAGGATATGAATAATATTGGAATCATCTATTTTATATACGCACCGCATTTCAAGCACGGCAGGATCACCATTCTTAATGCGCGGGAGTAGCTCCATAATTGTTTGTGGAGTATAGCCTTTAGCGATTATTTTCAACATAATATCTCCAAACATCTTGAATCCATCGTTCAGACAATAGACGTTCTACTTCATCATCAGTTATTGTACTAAACTTAAAGAAAATAGTATCTAGCATGCATTTATTCAGTGGATGCATCGCACAATTATCACGCTTATTTTCCCACCATTTAAGCTCGGCTTCATAAGAAAACTTGTCTTTGGTATATGCACGCGCAGCGCCTAAAAAATCACAGACTTGTTCAACAAAGTCTTTCTGCGGCATAATCAGCGGAATTCCGCCCTTATCGAAGTTATCCATCCAATATTCATAGTGATGGGGATTGCGGCCTTTGTGATGGAGCCAGCCGCGAGAGAATCCATTTTCTTTCTTACATACATCAATAGGAGAACCATTACCTGTCCAATATCTTACAGACTCCCAGAACTCTGTGGGAGAATACTTGGACAAGTCATGAGTGATTCCTCGCCAGGGAATTCCGGCGAGGAAACAATATTTTCTAACCCATTTACGATGTGTATGAATGGTCTTTAGGTGACCAATAATTTTTCTAAGTGTAATCTTTTCCATTACATATTATCCTCTTATAATGTAATTAAATGGTTGCTTTTCAAGCCAGGACTTAGTATAAGTAGTTACTTTATAATAGTAATACTCGTCATCTGCGACATAAGCATTTTCCAGTCGCTTATCAAAGTCTTCAGACTCGATAAACTTAATATAATCTTCTTTGCTCATAAAGTTCGTCGTGTAGTTTTTAATCCATTGTTCATACTTTACAGCGTCCTCAAAGATGTTATTAAGTTCAGCATAATGTACATAAGGAATATCTGCGGGATCAAGATGAAAAAATTCCTGTGGAACAATAGGAATCCAAACTCCTTTTTCATCTACCGTAGCTTCACCCACATCAACAATACCGACCATCCAACCGCTATTATGATCCTTATAAAGTACACGTCGTCCAGCCTTTAGTTCACTTTTCATTAAATATTCGTCTCCATTAGATATTTTTTAAATAGTTTATTTTGTAGCTCTTTAATAAGAGCGGTACCACGAATTTGAGTGGCTTTCTGTTCATCTGTAATATTAAGATTATCTCTTACAGTATCAAGTTTATCTGCAATTTCCATGCATTGTATATCATAAGCTTCTTCATTGCTGGGATCTTTATCCCGCTTTGCAATCAAGGCCAGATCGCGGCTTCCGCCCATACGCATATCTAGCACCGCTCCGGCGTTCATGCTGTTAAGATAATGGTAAACCATATCATCTAGCCGCAGAGCATGACTATAACGCTTACCGGCGGGCATATTCCGCTTTGTAAGCTGATGCGCCATACCTGCAATCGCATATAACATATGGAAATAGTTACAATGAACCATATCCCACATCTTTGTATTATCATCAAGATATTCTTTCAGAATATCTTCAAAGAGAGGATTGTATACTTTATATTTACTTACAAAGTATTCTACACTGTTGGGAGAGGTTTTCTGTAATAGATTCAAAGCTACTCTAATATCTTTAAAATCACAGTGACCGTCTTCTGCAAAAATCAAACCAGCTTTCGGCGCGGACGCATCCGCAAGTTCTTCTAAAGTAGGTAAGATCAAAGAAAATGTGTCAATATCGCTCGCATCAGTATCAAGATCATAGTTCTGACTGCCAACCAAGCTAGTCATCACCACGATATAACCCTTGTCTTGAACAATCTGATGATGGCACTTTACAGCCGCGAGAATTGCTTCATCTTCTTCTTTTGTTTTTCTGTTGTAACCATAAGTGTTTAACATGTCGATGGCACCGCCTGAATCTTCCACTGAACACCGCAATATACCTTGTTTTTAGTATTCGCAACATTCAGTATTTTAGTATAAAAGGATGTGTCTGTAGATTGATTTGCCATAATTTTTCTTGCTTCCTGCAGTTCATTAAGTGTATGAATTACTGTAGAGCGATACTTAATAAGGATTTTACCCGCATTAAGCAAATCAATGAACTTATTTAGTCTTTCTGTAATTAGAATAGTATCATCAAATAGATCATTAAATGCAGGGCAATTAATGGCAGCGATCGCGGCCGTAGCAGCGGCGATCTGCGGAATTTCTCTATCTTCCTGGTTATACGCATCTTTTTCAAGAGCGCTGTCTATTCTAACATACTTAGCGTAATTCTGATTGATTTTAGCTGGAACCCAGCGCAGATTCTTTACGCTATTGTCACGATTGTTGGAGTTAATATGGTCAATAGTACAAGTAGCACTCTGATCGCCAAGCCAAGTCAAAGCAACCAAACGGTGTACTCTCGTTGCGCCTCGTTCTGTAAAAACAAAAGCATAACCAGATTCGCCAACTCGAGGCTCAAGTAACTGTTTATTTTTTGCCAGTTTGACTCGCCCAAGTGTGCTTACGTACACCCCATATTCTTCATTCTTGCGCCAACGTTCAATAGTAAAGTGTAAAATCGGTAACATTTTTTACCTTTCCTTTCATTTTCTATAAATATTATAGCAGAAAATAAAAAAAAAGTCAAGTATTTGCATACTTGACTTTTGGTTACGTTACTCGTAGATGCTTGTAATAGCTTCATAGCGCGGAGCCAGAAGCGCATCGTACATAAGATCCTGACCGGTCTTTCCGGTCATAATGCTCGTGAAGATAGACGGAGAAGCGCCGCTTACAAGGGTTACCCCATCCTTATCCTTCATCGGAATGTTTCCACCGCCGGAAGCAGCATTTACATTCCAGAAGACAAGCTTCGGCATCTTGTAGCCAGCACGGTTCCACTTTTCCTCAATATTCTCCATAACGGAGCGATCCCAACGGGAGTTGTAGGAACGAGCATGGTCAAACTGCATATCGCTAATAACAATTAGCGTCTCCGGTAGATCTTCCTGCTTAAGGTTACCACGGATAGCGGTGTTCAACACGAGATCAAACGTTGCTTCGATGTTCGTATTCTCGCAGAGGTTCTGACGATAGATACGAACAACCTTATCACAGAAGTCAATACCTTCAGTTGCAATCAACTGCGGACGAGAGCTAAAGCTAATGAAGTGACCCTGGAACGGTCCCTTCGCACGCTCTGCGGTGTACAGAGAGAGGGCGATAGCTACGTCAATCGGCGCAATATCAGTGTTACGGTAACCGCTGGTCATAGAACCAGAAGTATCGCAGACACAAAGAGCATTAAGAGTTGCCCCATCGAAATAATTCGTTAGGTTCTCCCAATACTTGTTCGCGGCAAGCCGATCGATATTATCTATACCTACCTGAGAACGGCTGTAATACCAACCGCTGCAACCCATAGCTTCACGAGCCTTCTTAACAACATCGTACGGATAAAGCGTTGCTGCGTTTACCTTAGTCTTGTCGCTAGACATGAACTTCGCGTAGCGAGCGCTGGTTTCCTCTCTGCGGGCGAAAGCCTTGGAGTAAAGCAGACCAGCACGAGACGGTAGCTTCTGGAACTCGATTTCGTTCCAACGATTCTGAGACATAAGAGTCTCTACAAGGTTGCAAGCCTTGCGGCCCTCGGAAAGCATCTTACGGTATTCCTTTTCAGTCATACCGAACTCACGCGCAAACTTACGTCCACGCTCCTGAGTGCTCTTCGAGGACGTATTGATAGACGGCATCCACTTGTAAACAAGGTGATCCTCGTTCTTGTCAATAACGTACTTGATGTAACCCATCATCTGAGCTTCAAGGTTGGTGCCGAAAAGCTCAAACAGGTCATCATAACGACCGTACTCCGGAACAAACTTAATCAGATGTTCCATTTCCTTAGCATAGTTCCGAGCAAGCCACTTAATAGCAAGGCGGAAAAATCTACGCTCACCCTGACCTCCACGAATATCACGAAGATAGAAGAGGCACTTTAATGCGATAGTCGGATTTTCATGATATGCATTCGAAAACATAAGAATACAATCGCTATCTGATGCGCCACGCATCGCGGCGCCCTGTGCAAACAGGTCATATACCTTAGTCATAGTAGACTTATAGGCGATCGAACCATTAGTGGTACGAGTTACATTAGCCTGCTCCTGCAGACCTCTCAAAAGTTCATTCATTTTTATCATTCTCCTTTTCATCTTGGCCGTATACACGACTGCTGGATTTTTTCTCTTTCGAACAATTATATTATAACAGAATTTTATTCAGAAGTCAAATGTTTGAGTCTAGCAATTTCATCTTCATATTCTTTAATATAGTCATTAAAAAAATATACATAAGTTTCATCCCAATCGTTGTAGCTAATTTCAAGTTTTGCAATATACCATCCTGGCTCGGAAAATGTGCCTTTAACCATAGTATGATACCAAACATTACTATAAAGCCAATCAAACTCTTCTTGGGATTTAATATACCAAAGAACACACTTATAGCCATCAATATCCGCTGTTTCTTTATACGGAATTTGGCGTTGTTTTAATTCTTGCTGACATTCATAGTCTTCACAATCTTGTCGATTAGAAAACTCAGTACCATCATTAGCAACATAAACATGATAGGTTTCTACTAAAGTTTTTTCTCGCTTATCAATTTTCATTTTATTTCCTCTTACTTAAATATTATATCACAATTTATTCAGAAGTCAAATGTTTAATTTCATCAATTATTTGAGAAATTTCATTACAATACTGGCTTACTTTATAAAGATAATACTTATCTTCATAATCGCCACCGCTTAGTCGGAAGCAAAGATACCAACCAGGGTTATCATATGCATTAACATCGCAATTAAAGTCCCATTTTACCGCCTGAAGATACTGAATATCTTCTTCAGACTTAATGAAATAAATATTATCACAATAACTAATATCTTCCACATCATAGAATGTCGGAATATTACGGACATCCTCTTTGTGTATGATTCTCGCGGCATGACGCCGCGCATCATACATGCTGGTAAATGTCTGACCGTCATCTGTGATATAACGATATCTTGTTACCACTTGAGTCTCTTCATATGGCTCAGTCTTAATCATTCCGCGTCACCTTCCAAATCTTCCAAAATTCATGAATGTCGTTAATTGCATTATCCAGCGTAATCGGAGTAAAGTCATGGCTATCTACTCCTACATGGTACATGAACGGATCATCCAGATTGTGCCAGTTAGTCGTCTGATGCGTATGACCATGCATATTAAATACATGACGCTCAAACGGCTTATCTGCATCATAATTAGAAGTAAGCATCGGATAGTGTCCAAGATAAATTAAAATATTGCCATGCCGAATCTTTGTAACGAATGTATGCCGCGGAACGATGATGTTCGGGCATTCGTCACAAACGGCATTAACACGATTGTGATGATCGTGGTTTCCAAGCAGCCAATACTGCGTACCATTAAGAGCCTTAAGATAGGGAATTGCGCCGGCCGTATCGCCAAGTGCAATATCACCAAGATTCCAGACTGTATCTTCCGGTCGGACAACCTTATTCCAATTTTCCACAATAGCTTCATTCATTTCCTTGACGTTCGCAAAGCCGCGAGCACCCCAAATGAAATCCTTATCATGGTTAATATGTAAATCACTAGTCAGAAAAATTTCACCCATTATTTTCTCCTTCTGTGTAGTATGCTCCATATACATAAATAGAATTACCAAGTAATTTATCAATGAATTGCTCTGTATCAGCCATTAATGCAGAAGTGCAAGCATCTACACTAAAATGTTCTTATTTATTCATACTTCAATCACCTGTATTGCTCTTTCGTCTTCGTCCAGGGATGGAACACGGAAGTCCTTACACATGTTACGAATAACCTGCTCAGGAACATTCGCGAGTCCTTCACGATTAGCGTTACGCTCAATACAAGTATCAACAGTAACATTAAATGCTACGTATACGATTTGGTAATCGATCTTACGCATATCCAATGCCTGCGTTACCTTACGGCGAGAGAACCGATTCAGATGCGTTGCATCCGCAATCACATCAAAACCGTCAATCAAAGTTTCTCCAATAGTTCCTACGAACTTGCGGAAAACCTCAGTCTCGTGAGAGAAGTAATCTTCGCCATTCTGTATAATAGAAAAACGAATTTCATCACGAGAGACATAGCGAATGTCATCCTCGTAATGATCTTCAATAAACTTCCGCGCCCAAGTAGACTTCCCTGCGCCGGACGGGCCACACAGCATGTAAAGAATCGGCATTACTCTTGCCACTCCTCTCTAATTTCCCAAGGCGTTTTCGCCATAGTTTCTAATGTCGGTCTATAATTCCAATAACGGAACTTCAGTTGAATATCATCTGCAGCGCGCAGTTCATCAGGATACACATACTCTTGATAATTACCGATCATACCATGATACATTACCATTGGCATAATACGATCAATACCCTTCTTCACCGAATGAAGGTTGGTTTCCTGCCAAACTACTGCACCATCCGGCAATGTTTCAAGTTCATCCGGACTCATTACGTGGATTTTATCCATTCTTCCCACCTCATTTCTTTTCTATAAAAATTATATACTAATTTTGAAAAAAAGTCAAATAAAAAAATGGGACAGTTTTTGTGAACTGTCCCGAAGTAAATTGCCAGCCTTAATGGGGTACTTTTGCACGTCTGCTATGCATTATCCCTCTGGCGCCGTACGGTGGATTTATTTAGTGTGGTATCCGCCACCCACTATAGGAGTAACAGTCGTTAATTTATACCGCCGAGTGGCTGATATCTCGGCCTATATAAAGGGGTAGTACCCTTTACATCATTTTTGCCACTCTTCAACTTCAATGCCATTTTCTCGCAACCATTTTTGTAATTCTTGCCGTTCAGAGCATTTTTTATACAATGGTTCGTATACAATTAAAGCAAAGTCTACATCATCTAGTGCTTCGCCCTCGCAAAAGCGTAATTTCAACTTTTCTAAAGATTGTAGAAAATCATTAAAGTCTAATTTACACAATTGGTTATAATATGCTTTAAGAAAAGCACATTCATTTGGATGCGGAGGAAGACATTTCCCATTACATAATCCTTCACATTCTTTGCCCGGCTTTAATGGTGGGCAATCAATTACCCAAACGCCGCGTTTATCTTCACCGAACGGCCGCCATTTAGGTGGCCAAATAGTTGTATTAAGACCAATTAAATTTTTAGGGAAATTACGCACCATGGCCCAGTAAGAAGTATAGATTTTCATTGAACAACCTCCCAATGGTATTTCCCAGCAGATTTTCGTTCACCACGGCATACCTCTGCGATATGAGATGGATTGACCCCGGTTTGACGTCCTGCTTCTCTCATAGATTCATATATTATATTAGTTTCAATACATTTTACACGTTTACGAGGATTAGTATTTTTTAATATTTTTTCTTGCATTTCTAGTGACCAATTATTCCATTTCTCTTTTTGAGCTTGTGCCATATGTTCTGCATAAGTTAAATCATTATGCCATTTTTCTTTTAACGCTTGTGACTTTTTAATAGCAGATTCTTCACTTTGTAATGTATCACCTAAATATAAACTATATCCATTGGGTACTAATGCATTATAATACTCGCCCCAATAACGTTCGCGCTCATTAACATTTTCTATCGTCAAATCTGTTTCAAGAATAATATGTTCAAAATTATCCCATCCATATTTTTTAATAGCACGATAAAAATATTGCTGATTATGATAACCATATCCATCTGTACGCCAACGTTCTAATGGGTCTACACTGGTCTAACCAACATAACATTTTCCATTTATTTTATTTCTATGCAAATAAATGAGATACTTTTTACTCATTTGTATCACCTTGCGCCCAATATGAAGTATATATTTTCATACTTCTACCACCTTAAATTGAGTAGTATAATTAGTACCACAGCAATCGCATTTCCCAGAGCCATATTTAAGTTCAAAGGATGCACCACAATTCTTACACTTAATAGGATAAACTTCTACTACTTCCATTCGTAAAGCATAAGTTTTTCCATCCGGTAATTTTATTCTAGATATATAACCATCAATATGCTCGTCTTCCATAATATCTCCATAAAACAAAAGATACTTAATTCAATAAATATCGCAGCCTTCGCCATACCTCAAATATTCTTCTATGATATTCAGTCATGTGTGAACTAATGCCTGAGCCATAGGGCGCTACCCTATAACTACATTAACCCGCGCCGAAGCGCCTAGACACAGTAGAAGTGACTATCTACAAGCCTCACCCACGGACTAAGTCCGCAAAACCATTCAGAACATTATTAAAAGAATCCCAATTTCTTTTCTATTATGTTCAACTTCTCGTTGATTTGGGCTACTACTCCTGCAAACCTCACGCTTATAGCGGATTTCTCCGTTTCAACAACGACACTGATGCTTGTTTGGCGTTTCCGGAGTTTCTTAACAGTCGCCAGCTAATAAGCGGATCCGGATTCAGACTACGCTTTTAACGCTTGTCTTCTATTATGCACCGTGAGGAATCAGACCTTTCATAGCGAATACCAAGGCGCCCACCCGTAACATTTACCCTTTAGGTTCTATCATCCGCACATTACTGTGCTTCTGCCCGCGATCTGCGGCTATCGTCGCATTTCGTATGGATGTTATCCAGATGACCCAAGCCGTGTGGTTAGCACGTCATGCACTTGGTTCGTATTTACTGAATTAAGTATCTTTATTTAGTTATAATGGTCAAAAGGGAGTAGGGGGCATTATCAAGTACATGTACTAATCTCTTCCGGTTCGTTCGCCACTACTAAGGAATCGCTTTCTCCCTTTCGACATATTTATTATAACAGAAATTTCACATTTTGTCAAATATTAAATTCTGTCAAATTATTGATTGGGAGAAGTTCCTCTGCCGAAGCGGGTGTTCTTCTCCCTTTCAACAATAATATTATAGCAGAAATTCCACTCAAAGTCAAATATTTAATTTACTTAAATAATTGAAATTTTTTGGAAATTTTATTTGCCATTTCATCTTCAAGTGGCTTGAATCCAATACAGGTTAGTGTACGACCAACGCCATTTTCATCGATCTCTTCTGGCTCAAGTTCTGTATTACAGCTATCTTTAATGAGGAAGAAGTCTTCGCCTTCCTTTAGACCAAGTTCTTCCGCGATAGCAACTACCTTCATTAACTGATTGCGGTTTTTGGCTTCGCAAACTACTTTTGTAAAAACACCACAGAACCACTCATCATAGATTTTTTCATCCATGCAAAGCGCAACCCATACCAAACCATCATCCTCGCCGCCATCAGTAAGAGCATCTCGCATCTGATTAGACAAGAATGCCCAAGACGCATGAGCTACTTGCGCCGCAAGTTTGCCAGGACTCATATTCAAATCTTTTCGTGCAATAATTACTTGTTTCATATTTCAATATATTCCTCAATATCGCCTTTTAGATTAAAAATAATATAATTCTCATGATCCCAACAATTAGTAATCTGAGCAATAGTTTCCCAACCCTCTTCACTTGCGTTAGGGAATTCCATTTCTTCCCAGAATTTCAAGAGAATATCTTCAGGAATGTTTCTAAATCTATTGCGATTACCTTCGAGACACCTTTCTTTAGGCGCAGTTACCCACAGCATATGATGCTCAAAGGTGGGAAACCACTCAATAAACTGGCGCCGTTGAGATACCGTAAGAGAATTTGTGGTAAGAAGTACATCTTTTCCTTCTACTTCATACTTATGAAGGTCTTGGAAAATACGAATCCAAACATCAAAAGTATTCTTATGGATACGAGGATCGCCATTGATAAGGCCATAATATTCATCAGTATCCATATAGATAATGTTCGGATTCTTCTTTACAATACGTTCTCCGAGGACGGTCTTTCCGCCGCCACTAATTCCGCATACCAGATAAAAATGCGCCATAGTCAATTCCTTTCTGCCGCAGGTATATCTTTTGTCATATAGTCCCATGCGGCGATATCTGATTCAATCTCTCGTCCTAAACGAAACAAATGCCATTGATTTTGAAAATCATTGTATTCGTGTGTGTCACCCTTAAGTGGAAGTTGCTTTCTCTTACACTTATCATGCATTACCGCAATGTAAGTTAGGCATGAACAATTTGGCATCTTACACTGAACATGAAAGCCTTTTTCAGCGCCTTCAATATGATTCATATGATATAAACAATAAGTACCAAATCGTTCTTTATCTTTTTTGTAGATTCGCCATTGCGATTCTGTGGTAAAAATTAAATATGCGTCTTTGGTTTCTACTATATAAGCCATTTCGCCATATTTATGATTGGCGTACCATACAACTTCATTAGGGGTCATTTATGTTCCTCTCTATGTCCGTGGTAGCGCATAAGCCCATTCTTATGCGCGAACCCACTTTCACACCAAATAGCCAGTTGAGCCTTAGACCTCTATGGTTTCTGACTACCGGTTACTTTCCATTAAGCGTCTGCGAATCTGAGTTAATCGCGAAGTAAATTCTTGAACTGTTAGTACAGTTTCCTCTTTCTTGCGTTTGCCAATACTATGAGTTAAAACTGCATCTTTAGTTGCAAGTAATGCTTTTTGAAAAGAAGTATTTTGTGCTAAAGCATCAAATGCACGGTCAAGCAAGTCTTGGTATTCTTGGCTATCTCTCTTATAAGATTGACCTTGCCAATAAAGTGTTTGGGTTTTCCACCACTTCTTTTTCTTGCCTTTAAACTTTGCGGCTTTGCCTACCAATTTGCATACTTCTTTTTGCATTTCCGGATTAGAAAACTTCAAGGACTGCAAAAAGCCTTCCATAGAAGCACATTCCACTCCATCAATAACAAAAGAATGAGGAGCAAAGTTAGATAAAGCTGCCGCCGGAAATCCTGCGCCAGAACCTATATCCATAACATTCTCCTCACTTTCTCTTTCTGATGTATAAATTATATCAGAAATTTTGATAAAAGTCAAATATTAAATTGTCCATCCATCTCGTGACCAACCATATTCATCCCAGGGAGCTAGTCCATGAGAGATCTGTTCAGGTGTATCATCAAAGAGTCGATGTGCCATACCTTCAGCATAATTATCAGATTTACTATAAAAAGGTTCAAAAGGTAAATATTCCTTTTCCTTTTCTTTTTGCTTTTCATTATCTTTCATTTAAAACACCCACTTGTCGCGTGACCATCCAAATTCATCCCAAATTGCTCGACCATGACTTTGTTGAAGCTCTTCATCTTCCGGTTCAAATAAGCCATGATGGGCAGGTCGAAGATCTACTATGCCATCTTTAGAAAAGTATGGTTTAAATTCAGGATAGACAACGTCTCCAGCAGACTTTACATCTGCATCAAGAAAAGATAATCTTTTTGGAAGTTTACTCATTTAAATCACCTTAAAGCAGTCCCCAGTGGATTCGAACCACTACTATGGGAGTCAAAGTCCCATGTGCTGCCATTACACCAGGGGACTATATTACTCACAATAATGATCCTTTGGAATGCGAGCGATACGATCTTGTCGCATTTCTTCAAATAAATCCTCTAGCATTCTACGCTCCTCTTCAGGAGTAATGTTCTGAGCCGGCTTGTTAATAGTAAAAGATGGGCAACTCTTTGGTTTACCTTGCTTTTTAAGTTCTTCAATTGGAGTTACCATAACTCTCTGACGCATAATAGTTCTCCTTTTATTTTAAATAAGGAAGCCCAAAATAGCGTCCTACCTCAGACTTCCTGTACAGACTTCGCGCCTGCCTTGCTTGCGCGGGATCCCCACACAATCCGGTAAGACAATCGTAATTGTTTACCGACTTTAAGCGACAGTAGCAGGACTCGAACCTGCGCACCCTTGCGAGTGGTCTCGGATTAGCAATCCGGCGTGTTACCAACTCCACCATACTGTCATATACATCTAAAAGCACTTACTTCAATAACATCTGTTCCCCTAAATTTCCATGGCTCAATCATTTCAATTTCACAACTCTTATATGCACGTCTAACATTTTCTTCTGCATCCTCTGAATCGCAGGCTTTGGTAATACATGTTACATAATGACGATGAATACCATCGGTATAAGTTAAATATACTTTATAAAACATATCAATTATCCTTTATTAAGCTACAGGCCCATAACCTTTAGTAATATCAATAAAATCGCCATCATACAATCTTACTTCTTCCGCGGACATAATATGAATATATCCTTCGCGATGAAGCTTTGTTAGCCGCTTACTAATAGTTGCAAAAGATGCAACCTGCATAAGATATTCATGACACGTATACTCATTTTCTTCATTAGAATAATGATGTTCGAATTTAACCTTATAAAGCATTTTACTTATCCTCTCTATTCATAATTCCAAAGGCTCTTTCATATTCGGAAACACTTATTTTCTCTAAAACTGTAGTTAGCTCATATGGACAATTACCAGCTCTTATATAATTATATAAAAGTCTTGTTAGTGCCTTCTTTTCTTTATTATTTAAAAGAATAAGTTTCATTTAAAATTCCTTTCTTATAAAAAGTGCCGCGAGTGCGGCGAAAAATCTAGACTCCGTAACATTGGGAATCGAACCCACATCTCCCGCTTATCGGGCGGGTATTCTACCTTTGAACTACAAAGCAAAAATGGCTGCTTCAGAAATATATGGTTGCTGAGGAGTCTTTTATATAAGCTAGACCATCAATTATGTGGGACTTGAACCCACTCAGTTTATGAATTTTAAGTTCAACACTTTTACCAATTATTGTAAGTTTTGCTGATCGTGGTCTATCATAATTACTAAAAACTAGACATGTTCATATCCACGGAGCCGACCCGCTTCTTTATAGCAAACAGAAAAGCTTATTAAGAAAATAGTTGCTGACATGTCTCGGCCAGTCGGGGTATTGGGACTCGAACCCAAGGCCTCACGCTCCCGAAGCGCGCGCTCTAGCCAAACTGAGCTACACCCCGATAATGCGGCTTTCGCCGCAAGAAAGAGATAGTTTATTTTAATCGTTTTGCAACAAACTTTTTCAAGTTGCCTCTTATGTATACCATTTCTCTCTTTCTGAAATAATTATACTATAAATTTCACTCATTGTCAAATTCTTGACTTTGCTCTTTCATATCCTCAATTTTACGTTGATCATTAGGTGACCAATTCTTTCCGCTTCTTCCTCCATGCCCATAGGGCTTTTTGGTTTTTGCGGTTTTTGGATTACAGAGTGGGCAAGAACAATGAATTTTGTTCTTACTATACTGATGTAAATGGGGATAGATGTCTTTGTGATTACGATTTGAAGCGTCAAGTTCACGATCAAGGCGACACTTACGAATAGCCTTTTTCCAATCATTATGACGTTTCTCTGCGGTTGTATGCATTAGCATCACTCCATTATAGTATAATGAATGTGGGTAAGGATTTACACCTTACATGATAGGAGCCTCTACATATCATAGTTCTCTTCCTCTATATCCTATCTCAAGCCATCTTGCGTCTACTTATTCCGCCACCACATTTATATGCGAGTAAGGATTTGCACCTTACATAGTCTAACAGAGCATCGACCTTACGCTCATACGCCAAGAGCCGTGGAACTGTAATTTGTTAGCGTCTACCTATTCCGCCACCGCATAAAGCTGAGGAACTAGGATTCGAACCTAGACGATCTGAGTCAGAGTCAGACACGCTGCCATTACATCATTCCTCAATATGATAATGTTTATATTGTTCTGGATCTACTTCTTTCATCCATTCCCAATATTCTTCTTCCGTGATAATCTTTGCTGTCTGTAAATCAAGACGCGCAAATTCAGAAATTATATCACGACAATTTTCGTAAAGCTTACGAAGATATTCACGCTGTTGCGGTGAAACATAAGGTGAATGAAAAGTATAAGTCTTTCCATTCCATTCCTCTTCAACATCGTGATGGGGAAAACCAAAAACTAAACCAAAGCTAAGAAGTCTCTGCATACTAATACGGACATAACCATTCTTAATCAGAACATCATCAAGAGGTTCGCCTGGCTCACGTTTAAAGCCCTGCTCCTCAATAATGTCTTCTGATACAGAATAATGTTCCATATAGTCGGCAGGATAGAGCTTACCTTTAGGATCGAGCCAACCAGTTTGAGAATAATCCATAATAACTTCCTTTCTATAAAGCGTAAGAGGGAGGAGTCGAACCTCAACCGCTTACGCGATCGCTTCGCTTTCCAGGCGAGCCCCAGTCCACACCGGGATCCTCCTACAAATTAAATAAATCATCGAGTAAACTTAGTCCAAGAATATATTCTCCCGCAGAATAGTCACCCATTTTAGCGCGAGTACCATCTTTATCAAGCCAATTATTCATTAAGCACCATTCGCCATATGCTTCATCAGCGTTAGCACAAAATGTACCGTAACCTTCATCATAGCGCATAGCAGTACTCATTAGCCAATATTCATCCATCATCTTTCTCCCAATTTAATGCTTGCCCGCAAATCGAACAATAATTACTGAGATTCGTAACCAAACGGTTACAGTTAGGACAGTGGTCTTCATCAATTACGCACGACTTATCCTTCCATCCATCCGGATAACAAAATTCACAAAAAGAATATCCGCAATTTCTACATACGGGGCCATTATGAAAATCGTACGACATTGCAAATTCATCAACTTCTCCATATTCATCTAATTCCCATTCATGTGCAGGGAACTCTTTATGAATATGAATCGGTTTTTGTTTAATCAATCTTGCATCCATAATTCCTCCTAAAATGGCGATAGCCAGAGGACATGCTCCCCAATCCTTTCAGATCACTTTGCTTTCGAGGCAAGTCCGGCGCGCTTGTCCGGTTTAGCTACCAAATTGCCTAGCGTTTCAGATACTTTTTAGCGGTGTCCGTTGTTTTCCGCATTCACGCATGGTCCATTAGTATCATGGGCATCAGGACTCATTTATAGTGGCTGGATTCAACTTCCTTGTAAACTCAAGTCTTCCTATCCCCTACCCTATAAAGATGTTTTCTTCTTTTTATAGCGGCTACTACATACGTCGCATGGAACGTCCGGTGGGTGTCGAACCCACTAACGCGGATTTTGCAGACCCGTCCCCGGCCGACGAGGATCGGACGCATAAATAACCTTATTCTCTTACCCTTTTATTTCGGTTAGTCCTGCTTATCCACGCTCCTTTAAAGGAGTTGATACGAGTTTTTCAAGGGTACAGGACTGTGTGGAAGTGAAGGGTTACGATCCCTCTACCTCCTGCTTTACCCGACAATGCTTACAAGGATTTTAACACCTCCTCATCTACGAAATCTTTAAGAAAATTAACTCCTTTAGTTTGACCATTTTTAGGCGGAACAATTCTTAAATTTTTTTCATTAGAACACTGTTCTACAGGTACTAAATAATTTTTACCTTCGTAGTGAGTTACAAAGTAATCACAATCCTCTTTAGTATATTGATTGCGTTGATAAGAACTATTTTTAGTATAACCTGATTGCCATACTGTTTTAATAGTAATATACTGTACAATCTCATCTTCTATATGAGGATTAGCGTGCTTACATTGTAACCGATATAATTTTCCATTTACATCTAAAATCATATCATATTTTTCGCTGTCCCCATAAGGGATTGATACTGGATAGCCCAGTTCATAAAATCGTGTAATACATTGTAATTCTGTTAAATTTCCAAGATATTTTGTACTCATATTGTACCTTGTAAGTCTATCAAGCAAGGCAGGCGCTCTACCGATTGAGCTACACCCCCATGGATCGGACATTTTTAATGAGAGTCCGACAACTCACCGCAATATTTGTGGATTTGGCTAGTTACGACTAGTTGCGAAGTTAGATGCCACCTTGCCAGGCTGGTGGAGTCACGGGGAATCGAACCCCGACTCGTTGCTTGCGAAGCAACAGTGCTGACCGTTATCACTATGGCCCCATACAATCCGCCGAACATCCTATTGGAACGCTTTCACCTTGCGGGACTTCTATTGTTTATTTGCTAGCAGAATTTGAACCATTAACTATGGCGGATTTCGCCGGACATTCTATATCCGGATTGGTTAAAGGAAATTTCCCACAAGCATAATAATGATGACCACCCATATCTAAAGATACAACTTTTAAATTGTCACAATTTTTACATTGTTCACATATGTTTTCAATATATCCTTGATTATAAAGCATCATATTATCCTTTCTAAGCAGGAAGGCTAGGACTTGAACCCAGACTAACGGTTTTGGAGACCGCTGTGCTATCCTTTACACCACCGACCTATAAGCGCAACCACTTTTGGTTCTTTGCAGAACCGCATCGCATGTTATTAACTGGAACAGGAGGATCAATTAACTCCAAAACGGCTCATATTAGTTGCGCTAGTACCCTAGGTGGGAGTCGAACCCACAGACCCAGCCTTCTGAGGGCTGTCCATATTCCAAATTCTGGTACTAGGGCATTATTCTTCCTTTTGGAAGTATTTCTCTTCAAGATCATTCATCAGTGTTGCCGCAAGCGCGGTATAACAAACTAGCAAACCGCCGCCAATAATAATACCAGCAATACTTTTTGCAATATCAAAAGCGAACCACATAATTTTATCTCCCTTAAATAGTGATTACCCCTCTGGTTGTGTAGTTAATACTCAGAGCACAAGGATTTTTAGAGGTTTGGCTTGATCTCAAAAACTACGCCAATGGTACCCTACCTCGGATTCGGACCGAGACTGAACCGGGTTTGAGCCGGATCCCTCTGCCAGTTGGGGTAGTAGGGCATGGTCACGGGTAGCCTACGGGTTATCTGCGCTGGCTTTTACTCTCACGGCCGCATCGGCCTGCATGCGCACCTTCGAGCTTCCCGCCCGTGTGGTCGGGATGGGTGGACTCGAACCACCGACATTCACCTTATCAGAGTGACGCTCTAACCAACTGAACTACATCCCGTTGAAGCTTCCCCTGTGTCAACCTATAACGTAACGGGCCACAGGGAGTCCGGCCACACTATCTATATATATAATTCTCGTAGTACCCTAATCTCTTGCATTGATGCTTTATTTCAACCCAAAGTTCCTATCGTTTCAGTTCTATGGGGTTAGGGTTACCGCTCACTTTCCGCGCCTTGTAGCCACAGCCATGTCAGTGAGATTAGGTATTTGTGATGTTTTTAATATATTGATCGAGCAGTTCTACCCACTGTTCATCCTCAACATAAAAAGGATTTAGGCCTCTTGCTTCAAAGTCACGTATGAAATCAATCATCAGCTGTCCAAATCGTAAGTCTGGAACAGTTGACCAAATTTCAGCGACTTTATTACAAATAGGATAAATGCGATTCGGATTACGCACGGTCATACTCCCTTTCAAAACTTCCTCGTTCAAAAATAAAGTGCTTATTGTCCGCATAACGGCATATATAATCACCAAGTCTTGCAGACCAACAACCGCCATTGGAAGTCATCATAAATAATTCAGAATTATCGCGGACACTCAGATAAGTTACATCTTTTGTAACAAACTTTTTAACCTTTTCTAAGTCGCCCTTCCACTGGATTGCTTCAATAACTTTAGGTTTCCTTACGTAGGTACTCACGCAAATACTCCTTACCAACTTATATCAATAAGCACATCGCTAGTAACAGAAATTCCTTCTTTAAGGAACAGATAGGAAAGATTCTTCTGTAATTCCGTAGCGTCTAAATCAAATGCGCATGCTACAGAATATTCTTTGTAACAATCATTACAGTAAGTTTCCCATTCAAAATCACTAAGATGAAGCTCTTCTTCATACATTTCACGGTATGCTTCTTCTAAATCTTTAAACTTTACAGTAGGCATATATGTGACTTTCATTATATTTTCCTTCTCCTATCTTTTTTACATATAAATTATAATATAAATTTAGGTAAAAGTCAAATATTAAATTTATAAATTGGAGTTAGTACGTCCAAACGTCCCATTCTTCGTCGAACTGACGGCATGGATTATCATAGTTATTTCTGCGTTCTATATGCATTCCTTTTCTACTACAATCTTCATTACGATACTGTTCTCTAATGCGGCTGTCGACAGAATAGAAAGCGTTAGAATTAACTCTTTCCAGGGTGCGAAGTGCTTCGTAAGTACGATCGTCCATGTATCTATTGCTCATAATATTTTGCTCCTTTAATGTTTATTTAAATAAAAATGGTGCCGAGGGGCGGAGTCGAACCGTCGACACAGGGATTTTCAGTCCCATGCTCTACCAGCTGAGCTACCTCGGCATAAGGGTGCTAGATGGGACTCGAACCCACTACAGATAGGGCCACAACCTACCGCCAATCCTTTCGGCTTCTAGCACAGTCTCCCCAGTAGGACTCGAACCTACACTCTACAGTTTAGAAGACTGTTGCCTTATCCGATTAGGCTATGAGGAGATTATAGTTTAATTATGCGATTAATATAATAGTCATCGCCCCTGCAATCTTTACCGACACGATGACTCCTCTCAAGCATATATCCATAATATTTAGCCATATGCTTTTCAAGTTTTTCTTTTAATTTAAAAATCTTTTTTGCGAGACTCTGCGCCATAATATAGTGAAACATAATAAATCCTCCTTCATTGTGCTCCAGGCGAGACTCGAACTCGCGTTTCACGCATTAAAAGTGCGTTACCTTAGCCACTAGGTCACTGGAGCATATTATTTTACCCATGGAAATAATTTATATTTATCATATCCAAGTAAAATTTCAGTTCCACATTGGGGGCAATTAACTGAATAAAGTGTATGTTCTTCTGAAAATTTTTCCTCTTTTGCATCACTAAGTTCACACTCAAAAACTGTACCACAGTTATAACAATAATCTTGATGTGAATCACGATGTAGCTGCCCAATAATTTTCATACTCTTTCTTTTTCCTTACGCGATATTTTCTCATAAGCATGTTTATTAGCATAGAATAAATCAATCATCTGTTTTATTTCTTCCGCACAAGGCTCCATGAATAAAACATCCTTACCATGATCATAAGCATACTCAATTTCACTCTTGGTACTTGCGCCGATATAGCCATCTTTATTGATTACATAAATTGCATCAGCCATATCAATCTTGCGTTTGTGCATATCATCCAACATGGCTTTAGTGCCTTCTGTCCAGACTTCATCATCACCGGAGTGACCAAATAGCCCAACACTGATAACAATGTTTCCTTTAAGAGTCAAATCTTTCTGCACTCGCAGAAAATCTTCTTTAAATCGCGTACTTCCGCAAAGAGTAATTATTTTATAGTTGCCAATCATAGTCTTCCCTTTTAGCTTCTTCCGCTAACTGCAATAATTCAATCGCCATATCGAATGATTCTACTGTACCTTCTTCATAGAAGTTACCGGAGTCATCAAAGTCAATTAACACTTTAATTTTCATAATTCCTCCAAAAGTGCGCCTACAGGGACTCGAACCCTGAACTCCAGCATTAAGAGTGCCGTACTCTACCAATTAAGTTACAGGCGCGTATGGTGCAGCGGGATAGGATTTGCACCTACGAAGTCCTAAGTTCTAGCTAGCATACCGGATCGGACACCGAACTTACCGGTCGGCCCCTTTGTCTGCTTGGATACCGCTACATATAATGGTGTCTGCGGGTGGATTTGAACCACCGGTCTACGGGGTATGAGTCCGTTGCTTTACCTCTAAGCTACACAGACACGCGTCCGAATTTTATATTTTATAAGTCTAAATATCGGTAAAACAACTTAAAGCCATGTGTACATTTTCTTTCTAGACAAAAAACATACTTTCTGTTCACGTCCTAGCCCCTTGACTTAATAGGCTAACGCGTCCGCACTAGTGGACTCGAACCACTAACATCCTGCTTGTAAGGCAGGTGCGCTCCCATTGCGCCAAGCGCGGATATTAGTTTCCCTAATATTAAGCTGGTAAGGAAACTATAATCATCCCAGCCCACCAGATACGCTGTTGCCCCGAATGTTTGCCTTTACCTACGCATAGGTGTTTGCTACTACCAACATTTTGGCGGAAGTGGTTTTCATCCTTCCTAGTCTCCGTAAAGGCTAGCCGCTATTAGAGCCGAAGGCGAGAATCGGACTCGCGACTTCCATCTTACCAAGATGGCACTCTACCCCTGAGTTACAACGGCATAAGATATGGGATTGGCGCCGTTCGCTTGACCCAATATCACGTTGACTAGTACGTGGTTTTGACTTAAACTACCCAATGGTGCGCCGTACTGGGATCGAACCAGTCGAGTCAATGACACGGGTTTTACAGACCCGCCCGCTACCTTCTACGGTTTACCGACGCATAATAGTAATAGAAAATAGTGCTGATACTCCTGTTGTACATTCTCCTGTTAAGGTCTCGGCTCATACTACCTATTTTCTATATAAAAGATGACCACTCGCGTCCCACCGCCCTGTTGTTCGTGAATACGGCTACATTGATACAACGTTACCTCTTCAGTTCCTCATGCGCCTAAGCCTTGTCCGTCATCTAAGTACCCACCCAGGGGATCGAACCCTGATCTACCGGTTCGTAGCCGGTGACTCTATCCGTTAAGCTAAGCGGGCATAAAGTGCGCTTCTACTCAGTTTTGGTGGTCGCATGAAGCGCTAACAGTAGACCAAGTGCATGATAAAGGACTCGAACCTTCACGTCTTTGCAGACACTAGCCCCTCAAGCTAGCGCGTCTACCATTCCACCAATCATGCATAAATGCTTTGTTAGGCTCTGCAGCGCCTATCCTAGCAGGCTTCAAAGCGTAATCGCCTGGCCCTCTTTCCATCGGTGCAAACGTCCACGCTGGTTGATTAATGTCCCTGCATTGTGGTATCCCAGGACACGAGCCTACAGACGGATTCGAACCGCCATACGAGCCTTACGAAGACCCAGTACTGCCGTTGTACGATGCAGGCATCCCTGAGAGGAAACTTTTCGTTCTCTCCCCTCGGTACATTAAAATTATATCAGAATTTTTACTTAATGTCAAGTAATCATTTTTCAGGATTTTTAAAAATGTAAATTAAAAAGGCGACCAATAAAATTGCACCAACAATTATTGATCCCCACTCTGTTGAAAATAATACATCCATTATAAATTCCATAATATTTACCTCATAAGCTCGGCAATTATTACCGGATCGACATAACCATAGTCGTTGTCGGAAATTTCTACAATTTCTTTATAATCATACGCAACTGAGGGATACAATAATGTTCCTAGAAATACTAAAATAGCTACCCAAACTTTAATCTTCATAATAAAATCTCCTAAAAGAAATCCCCATAAGTTTACGACATTAGGGGTATCGGTCTCAAAGGATTGTTGTCAAGTGCCCGGGGCCGGATTCGAACCGGCACGCCCCGAAGGCGGGAGATTTTAAGTCTCCTGTGGCTACCTTTACACCACTCGGGCATAAGAAAAGAAATTGGGATTTGTTCGGCGCGCCTTCTACAGGTTGAGTATTAAGTCAAATAGCCTTGAATCATGACTCCCAATTTCTTAAAGCGTCCGCGCCTATAGGTCGCGGCAAAGCTTGTACCAACAGAGTTCTGCTCCTAGTACAAGTAAAATAACACTACGATGCAAGATTGTTAGCGGCCTGCTGAGCCGTACTTGACGTAGGGGTGGACCCAGGGCATTTCACCCAGCCCAAACGATAGTTTTTCGACATATTGGTCATCAGAGGAGTCAAGGTGCAACTAGCATACAAGGTCATCGAGACCCTGGCACCCACTCATGAAGATCGTACTCATTAAGCACAATCCAAATATTGCTAGGCACTCTTTTGCTTGTGTTCAAAAGCAGATTATGGCGAACATTTTATTGTTTGCTGCTAGTGCCTTTAAGTCCGTTTCATTTGGTAGAACACTTTCCAAGGTCGCGACCTTGACATAGTGCAACGGCGCATACTACCAAAACATATACGATGTCGTCGCCTTTCGGTCGCACATCGTTCCTCCAGACAAGCTGGTCGGTAGTCACATAAAGTTCTAGACGTGTACTTTAATTCTTCAGACGGGTAAGTATTAGTTTGCTGATGCGTCTGCGGACGATTTCCTCTAATAAGAGGCCCACTATTTCCTAATAGCGTTAATCACTCCATACTTTATTCTTTTTTACACTTTACTTCGCTTCTTTATATACCGTTTTCCGCTAAGCCACATATCATTACTGACCCGCCTTCTTGTCTTACGCTTTTAGCACCAAGAATACATGTTTGCATGGTCATCCATGCGGCGGGTTTCATGCCGGTGGTAGTTGAAGTGTGAAATCCGTGTTAACGGTTCCTATTTAGTTTCGTTGTCCGATAGGAACAGACTGGTACCCAGTAAGGGAATTGAACCCTTGTCCTCGCCTTGAGAGGGCGGCGCACTACCATTATGCTAACTGGACATAAGGCGCGTAAAGGGCTCGAGACGCTTTACGCCGATGCCGTCGCATCGTAGAGGCCATATAGGACACTCTAGCACACAACACAGCACCCCGGCCGGGGATCGAACCCGGATCTACAGGTTGAAGGCCTGTTATCCTAACCGGTTAGACGATCGGGGCATTTCTCTACGATTGCCTGCGTAGAGTCAGTCTCCACCGTTCACTTCACCGCTATGGTAAGGTGGAACGGAAACCTTTGGCGCCATGTACCTATGGCGATGCGGCCACTGTAGGACTCGAACCTACGACCTTGAAGTTAACAGCTTCCTGCTACTACCAACTGAGCTAAGCGGCCATAAAGAGGATTATTCATCCTCAGAAATTAAACCTTGTTCATAAAGTTCTTGATGGACTTCAGCATGACAATTAGAGCATAATAACATACACTTATCTACTTCTGCTTTTAATTCATCAATATTACGATTAATTTGTTTTGAAATTCCAAAGTCTTTAATTGACGGATCAAGATGATGAAATTCTAACGCACGATTACATTTGTTATAACCGCATCGCTCACATTTCCCACCTTTATAAGCAATTAACATTTCTTTTAATGCTCTACGTTTAATAGTAATATTATGAGCATGTTCATTACGTTTCCCACTTTCATTAATTTTTGGTGAGCATTCGTAACAATATTTACGTGTCCAACCTCGATCAATGATTTCAAATTCTTTTCCACAAATAGGACAAATTCTTTTATCTCCTGCTTTCATATTAATTCCTCCTATGAATTAAAATTATGGCCGATGATAGGAGCATCTTAATCTCGTTGGTCATGACTCCAACGCTACCCAAAGTAACAGACTTGGGAGTCGAACCCAATCCTCCAAGGTTATGAGCCTGGCAACTTAACCGCTTGTCCTGTCTGCGATATAAAACCCAACTTTAACCGTAGCTAATGATTAAGTTGGGCGAGGTAAGGTTAGCAACACCAAGTCTACAATGTAATGTCCCCTTTGATCACGGCCTCTGATGGCCGTGGTGGGTGACGATCCCACTTTACACCTACAACTTTGTCCCTCTCTCGTAATTCAGTGTTACGATACCACTGTGACTGTTTGCTAAAATAAGACGGAGTCACGCCATCACCTAGGTCATTAGTTATGTAAGAGGAGTATCTCTCTCCCTCTTACATATATAATTATATCATAAATTTTACTTTTGTCAAATATTAGGGATGGTGAGGTCCGGGGCCGGGATGCGGGCCTGGGCCAGGATGTGGCGGATGAATCGGTTCCGGATTGTGATGCCCAGGGCCATGAGGTTCTGGATCACACCAGCAACCACCGCTCGTTGTAATAATATCTTCATTGCCAAGATAAATAAACTCAACAGTTGGCTTAGTGTAGGTCTTCTTCATTCTTCTTACCTCCATATAGTTCAGAAACAGTTTCATTATTGGTTACTTCGCGGAAAAAGCGAATAGGGTTGATAGGAAAATTGACTTGATTGCGGAATTTAAGCGCCAAATGAACATAAGGATTAGCGATTGTGAAGCTATCTAAGTCAATTAAATCTTTATATTGTGTATAATACAATCTAACTCCGTCCCATGCTTCTTGTTTAAATTGCGGCCGCTCTACAGTGATTCTAAGAAACCAAAAATATAATGCTACAGCGATATAATTCATTTCACTTTCTTCATTTATTCCATTTTTACGTAAAATATTAATGGTATGAATACTAGTACGTGCAAGTGCAATAGTCTGATTACGATAAAAGTTTTCTCTATCATTCTTTTGTGTTAAAGAATTTTCATCTTTTACCCACTTCATTACAGGTGTTTCGCCATTAAAGAAGTCACGTTTCTCCGCGAAATGAATAGTCTTGCAAGTACGGCTAAAACCAATGTCTTCATTCATATAGCTACTTTCCGGACAGAAAGTAATTCCATATTTTGTTAAAAACTCACGTTTATATACATTGCCATGTAAACGATTATCAAGAGTTGGAACTACTGTATCCTCATAATAATAAGGCCATAAAAACATATCAATATTTGGATTTTCTTCAACTGTTTTGGCAATTTCTTGCTGTAATTCTTTTGAAAGAAATTCATCTCCTGCATCCATGAACATTACATAAGGTTCATTAGTTGCGTCAAGACCCCATTGCCGCTGAATGCCAGGACCACAATTAACAGGTCGTAGACATAATTTAACTGAATCTGGTACCCATGGTACTTCATCACTTTTATCGTCAACAACAAGCGGCTTGAATACCGTAGTATCAATCGATGCAAGAGTTCTTAATAACCCTTCTTGATTATTATAATGGGGAATAATTAAATCAATCATCTTTTTAATCCTTCTAAGAATCTAGTAATATTGGGACGAGGAATAATTCTACTTGTTTGAGATACCAAGTATTTTAATTCCTTATTATAATAATAATTCAAGGCTTTATAATTCACCTTTTCATACTTCTTGTAAACATTATCATAAAAGTATTTCAGATTAACTAAATTCTTTTTCTCTAATTCTGGCGCATTTTTTACGCTTGATAAATATGCTCCATATAGTTTTACCATCATGTATGTTACAAATGGCATAGTAAATCGGAAAGGCATAAATTGTTTACAAGTATTAACCGCATGCTCAGTATTATATACTAGACCTTCAATAATTTTATAAGTATAAAAGTCTTCTGCGTGGGTTAATGAATTTTCATTCATGGTTCTGAAGTAGAACACCTTTTCAATCGCATAATATCGTCTCAGAGCATCATAACTTTTCATGTATTCTAGAACGCAGTTACAGATACCCATAAAGCCGCGATCCTCATTAGAATATGAGGTTAATGGAGTAGTGCCAAAACGAATATTATATGATTCTAAAAATTCACGACGGAAAATTTTGCCAGGGAAAGTATCTTTATCATCATTAAACTGATACTCATTTTCTTCATTTAACCAACTATAAGCGAATACATAAACTTGCGTATTCTCTCGAATAGTTGCAAGCACATGTTCCAATACTTCTTTCGAGTAAAGTTCATCACCTGCATCAATGAAAGTAATGAACATACCAGAAGAATGGTCAATTCCATACTGACGTGCAACTCCTTGTCCACCATTTGCATCGGTTTGTAGGAAGCGCACAGAAGGGAATTCCGCCTTTAATTCTTCATAACCTTCTCGCTCCGTAGAACAATCATCGATTACGATAATATTTGCAAGACCATAATCTACTGATTTTAAGGTATTTCTTAGACCTTCTATATCATTATAGTAAGGAATAATAATATCTAAATCAAATACGTCTGGTTTATTGCGTACTACTTCTATATCTCGATGCTTTTTGATTAAAGGAAATTCTTGCCATCCTTTAGTCGCTGCATAATGTATAATCTTTTCCTTTCCAATCGCAGGATTGGTGTAGTTATTCTTATTATACATGCTATCGAGAACAAGTAAATGTCCTTGACAAGCCTGGTTAATGGCACTTTGTTCTGCTTCATTAAAATAATATGTATTCAAATCATGTATCAATCTTTCATCCATTCCATCTTCACGGAACTTTTTAAGATTTAACATAGCTAAACCCATGTTAATATATACATGATTTTCACTTGTCTTTTTGTATTCTGGGCAACCGGCAAGATAATAGTCCGTTAAATCCAAATCCCATAGCTCGGAGATATTCTCACGTACTATGGTATCATTATCAATAGTTAATATACGATCCAAATGCGGAAAAATTCGACAAAATGCTACTCGCAAAAGTACCATATAACTACATCTATTTTTCATATTGGGACATGTTTCTGCATTAAACCATGTTTGCCCGCTAATATTTATACACTCAACTTCCGGCGGAAGTTCATATGGAAATTCATCATCTTCTATTAGAAAATAAACTTTATCCACATTGGAATGTATAAGAAGAGATTTCATAGAGGGAATCATATCCTCATACACATTACGTGTACCGCAATAAACTGCTGCTCTCATTTATATCCTCCACAATACAAAAATAAGCGGCATTGGTATGTCGCTGAAAAAACTAGACAAACTTATATCGTGTCCTACCATTAGACGACCTCCCCATGTGGGGCGGCTGGGATTCGAACCCAGATCACGTGCTCCTCATGCAAAAAGAATAATTGCTGATTTGTCTAAATAAGCAGCTTCGACGGGGTACGATCCCGCACCGCTAGAGTGACAGTCTAGCATTCTGACCGATTGATACTACGAAGCTATAAAACTAGGCACTTATAAGTACGCCGCTCTACCTACTGAGCTACTCGCCCTACGGGGCAAGGTTGGACTCGAACCAACGACACGCGGGTTAACAGCCAAAAAAAGGATTGCAGTATGTGCCTAAAGCGACTCTATGCGGATTCGAACCGCAGTAATCCGGTAGACAGCCGGATGTAATAACCACTATACGATAGAGCCATAAGCGGGCAGATATTTATCGTGATGCCCATCCCACGCACTCAGTTAACCCAATGGTCCGGTGACGACCCAGAGCAGCTAACGGGATTCGAACCCGTGACCCCTGCATGGCAAGCAGGAATTTTACCCCTAAACTATAGCTGCGCGCCCTTATCTTTCTCTGGAATAAGGAAACCAGCGTATATGCATATTACGATATTCGCAACAGGAATCGAACCTATACTTCTCCTTCCCGGAGAGTGCTTCCTTTACACCATACGAACATAAATGCCCTTATTCGCCGCGAATACGGCCTTCGGGCAATTGGACTTAAACTATTGTTTAACGACATTGTCCTAGTTTGTCGAAAGTACCCGGGGAGATACTAAGTCCATCACGAGGGACTCGAACCCCCAACCAACCGGATATAAGCCGGGTGCTCGACCAATTGAGCTTCTGATGGATATTTTTCCCTTTCAACACAATAATTATAATAGAAATTTTATTATTTGTCAAATAATAAATTTTCAAATTTTCAAAATGGAGCGCCATATGGGAATTGAACCCATTCCATCTGCTTGGAAGGCAGATATACTAAGCCATCATACGCATGGCGCAAAACTCGACACTATAAAATGAACGGCGAAAAAATGGTGCTGTTTATTCTTAATAGTTGCTGCTAGTGTCGTCTGTGGCAGCCCGCCTGGGAGTCGAACCCAGTCCGTTTGCTTCAGAGGCTGCGCTTTTAGAGAGCGCCTGTGCAGCCGCACACCTACGGGCCACAGGGGACTTTAAATCAGTCCCTTTTAATTACAGGCGGAAAAGATTATTAAAAAGTCCGAATAAGAATGGGACTTCTTCGGCATTATTTGTAGAGTAATGATAAGTATGATACTTGTCTACAAATTCGCCTAGTGCGGCCGCGTATTCTTTCTGAGCTTCAATCAACTTGGTGCGAGCCTTGTCAACTTTCTCAGCAGCAACCTTACGCTCTGCGAGTTCTTTTTCTTTCTGCTCCTTTGCGTAAGCTACTTCTCGTTCTTTCTTAATCTTAGCAAGATTCTCCTGCTCTTTTAGTGCAAACTCTGCACGGTTTGCTTCTTCTGGAGTGTCATAAAACTTATTAGTTTTATCGCTGTAATACTTTAGTGCCATGTTCTCATAACCTCCTTATGTTATGTAAAAAAAAAGATACACAGAAGATAGTTCCATTCCTATCTTCTGTGTATATTATACATCAAATTTTCACAAAAGTCAAGTATTTAATCGATTATTCTTTAGAATTACTCAACTTCTAATAAATGCTTTGTAGCTTCTATTTCCTTTTGTAAATTACTGATCTGTGAAGCTTGATAAATTAGATATTCATTTTTGTCATACTCAATGCAATCATATGAATATCCATGGTAAACATAACCTTCGATTGTCTTAGTATATTCTTCAATATTTGAAGCAATATAAACGGCATTTTCAGTAATTTCAACAGGCTGAGGAGCGATAGAGCTATATACTTTACCATGATTTTTCATAAGTATCACGCTCCCATCTTAGCTAGCCATTTGCTAATATTTGCGGTATAAATACCATTTTTGGTAGGTATGAACATTAAACGCGCACCGTAATTTGAACGAGAACTTTCCGCAACATTACGGTCAGCTGCGTAATAGAATAGACCATCATTTTCTTGTAAGTTATAACTACCGCCAACGGCAAGAATTTTATTCTCAGTAGTATGTGCAGTTACCCATAGATTATCACCAACTGGTAATAGACTATTAGCAGTACTTGCACATTCGGCAGGTAGAAAAACCCAGTCATATTTACTATCTCCAATTGCCATAGCACTGATCCAACCGTAAGTTGATGGGAGGTTGAATCCGATATACTCATAATTAGAACTAATTAGACCTGGAGTATAGTTATAGTTTGTACAGATATAAGGTGCGCCGCCTAAAGACTAACCATCACCTTTAATATTGATTCCGCCAATCATATGCCAGGTATTTCCCCAAGGATTTTCAACACCACGATAACTAATAGCACGTTTTCCCTCATCAGAATAAGAAGTATTTGTGCCATTAACTTCAGTAATAGTTGAGGTTGCATGTCCTGTTGCATTACCTAAATCCGCGGTAGAGCCTGTGATTGCGGAACAGTTTACATTTGTATTATCAGTAGTATTACAGATACCTGCTTCTAATGAAGATTGTCCATTCATAGAACCAAATTCAACTATTTCAAGCATCTGATTCGCGCTTTCAGCGGCCATATTGGTGATATGCCAACCAGTGCCTCTCGCTGTTGCTGCCGCTTCCATTTCTGCAATGGTCTTATTACAGGTAGGCTTAACATCTGCAACAGAAGATAACTTGTCGTTAATAATACTACCTTCATATGCAGAAAGTAAGACAAAGTCTAATTCCTCACCATTTTCATCAAGGAAAATAGGTGCGACTTTAAAGCTACCTTGCTTAGTAGCAGAAATAATAATAGAATCATGGCGAATTACTTGTCCTTTAGAAAGATTTTCTACTGCTAAGGGCATTCTACGATAATAGAACTTAGGCTGATATACCATTACCTAGCCATTAGATCCATCTTCTGCATAAGTATTATCACCATAGAAAGCAAGAATAGTGCCATCATCGGCTACATTACAACGCTTGCGGCCGCCATACATTGGATATTTATCGAAGTCAGAGCCAATAGAAAGTTCACTTGCATTCTGAATACGCTTAAAGGTCTTGTTAGCATAGTCCATATCAAGTCCTACTGCGTTCTTCAAACTATATAAACCAGAATGTAAGAGCGCTTCAATCATCTCTTCTTCATTGATATAGCCAGCGGTAAGATTACCGTTTTCATCAACAACTACGATGCGACCAGCATCATCTGTATTGAAGTTAATAATAATTTCGCCGTTGCCTGTAGAAGGATTTGCAGCGACCACTTCATTTACATATGCTTTTGAAGCATAACTATTCAGAGTGGAATTATCTACTTTAGTATTAAGCGCATCAGTGATAGCTTTCTGCGTCATTGTGCCATCTTCATTATTGCCGGTGGCTTTATACATCTTAGTTGCATTCTCAGTATTTAGAGTATTATCTGGGTAGGTAGTTACTACTTGATAAGTGTTTGCGTTCTGCCCTTCGATAAAGCTAACGGATACATCCATCTTCTTAATTTCAGCATCAACATCTTCTGTATCAAGCATATTGATTTGCGCCTGTTGCACGGTTTCAAGAGCTTCTTGCGCTGAAGCTAATAGAGTATCAGCCGCATCCTGTTTTTCTGCAATATCCTCTGCGGCTGCAGTTACAGTTGCAATTGCGTCAGTAGCATCTTGCTTTGCTTTTTCTGCTTTAGCCGCCGCAGCGTTAGCAATAGATACATATGTTTCAGTTTGGCCTTGCGGAGTCATAGCTCTTGCAAGCATGATGTCAATAATATCCATTATTCTTCACCATCCTCTGCGAGAGGAGTCATATTCTTCCACTCCTTATTACTCTTTGCAATAAAGATCTGCATAGGATCTAGTACAACTGCAACGCTACCTAAATTTATCTGATTAGATGGAATATTGGCTAAATCATCAACAGTATCACAGAAAAATTCATTAGTGGTTTCATTGTCTAATGAACCCTTCTTAGTCATTTTATATGCCATTTTAATCACTCCCTCAAATATAAGTTTGGGGTATTCCCTATTTAAAATGTGTTTGTCAAAAAGAAAAATATTACTTTTATTTTATATAAAAGAAAAATAATGGGTGATTTTTCACCCATTATTTTTTGTATAAAATATATCCGGTTACTGTTCCATCAACAGTTGCACTTAATACAATTTGATTATTAAGAGTATCTATCGACCAAGAAATTGGAGATAGTAACGATTCATAGCCACCATTTACCACAATCTCCACAACTTCTGCTTCGTCACTAACAGTAGTAGCGCTACCAATGCTAACACTACCATTGTTTGTAGTATTGAGAGTAAAGGTGCTATGCTGAATAATATGCATTGCCGCCGCAGGAACACCATCATTCCAATATACAGGAGTGTAATCATCACCATAGCTGTCTGCCGATCCTACATATAATGCCTTCCAACGCTGATTAGTGATACCTAAACTAAAGTTACTTACAGTAGCATTGCTCGGTAGCTTTGGAATAAAGTGGCCATTAGTATTGAATCGCGCACGTTCACTATTATTGACAGAGAATACAATACTTGAAGAAGTTGTTGTACTTAAATAAAGAGTATATTTAGATTTAATATAAATTGGCTTACTTGTGGTGGTGGTTTCAATCGTAAGTTGTCCTGTCGAAACACTAATTGAACTATCCGTACCGCTTGTAATACTTAAGTTATTGATATTAAGTAGATGTGAACTTGGGTTAATGTAAATATTTGCATCGTAACCAGCCTCATATACATTGCCGCTAGTAATGGTGGAAAGATTAGCCTGACTAAATAGCACATTGTAGTTACTATCAGTTGTGCTAGCCGTCTATTTAACATATTGGTCAGTAGAAGCAATAGTTAATTCACCTACATCTGCCGTTAATGTAATATTGCTACCTGCTTTTATTTCTAATATATTAGTCGCGGTTGCGCCGTTAACCGATTGAGTTAGAACCTTATTGGTACTGTCCCATCCAATAGTTGATAAGTACGTGTGAGTATGCCCACTTAATGCTACTTCAGTTTCATCGCTGAATAGCTTAGTAGCATATAAATAACCATTGTAGTTTAAACGAGTAGTTCCATCTGGCGCAGTCTCACTTGTATCGAATGATGCTGAGCTTTGCTGAGTGGTATATGGATTTACAGCATAAGTAATAGAGTTTGTACCACTAGTACCTTCTACATCCCATAATCCATCAGTTGCATTTGCTGTAATAGTAAATGTTGTAGAGTTAGTATTATAACCCTAGTCTCTTATCCATCTAGTGCCATCATAAGTAAAAGATACTACCGCGCCAGCATTCCAACCACTGGTAGTTGCTGTCGTGCCAACGGCGGTTGTACCATATAAAACCAAGTCTTTAGCATTAGCATCACTTTCACCATTAAACTTTAATTTTGGTGATTCCGCGGAGTTTTTATATTGGAACTTAATATGAACGGTAACGCCGGTTTCTAAAGAGAAACCGGTCATTTCCACGTTCTTTATTTGAGTTGCGGCGGGAGTTGTACAGTAGCCATAGGCAGTTGATGCAATAGCATGAACAGTATCATCTACTTTTATTTTTTTAACAATACCTTCTACTACACTTGCCATATAATCACCGCCTTATTAAGATACTTCAGATACACCAGTGCTTACAGAGGTTGTAGTGCAAGTAACAGACTTGATATAAAGTACGCCAGAATCAACATATCCTAATGCCGTTGCTGTGCCAGATACATTGGATGTAACTTCAGTATTGCTTGCATTAGTATATGAAAGTGTTAGAGCAGTAAAAGCATTTGCAGATCCGGTAGAAGTATATTCTTTACTTGTAATAGTAATTACCTTGCTAGCGTTCGCTGCTACAGTTGTTCCGCCCGCACCCTTTAATTGAATGGTAGCCTGCTTTGCACTATTATCATATAGATGGATATAAGTTGTAGTGTTTGCAGTTGCTACATCGCTATTAGTACCCGCGGCAGTAGTATTAACATAAAGTGTAGATAGAACTTTATCAGTAACATTAGCCCATGCAACAGAACTTGCAGTTACATTAGTTAATGCACTACCATCGCCGCTAAAGTACTTAGACTTTAGTGTACCGGTTTTTGGATTGAATTGTAAGGTCTGTCCAGAAATTGCAGAGAAATTAACTCCGCCAGTTTCTGTATCATGGCTCTGAGTATTCTTGAATAGAATATCAAAGTCGTAGTTGTTGGTCGTGTTGGTATAAGCAGTCTGCGTTACGTTTTGGTCAGTCGCAAGGTTCGCTTGCCATACGGGAACGCCGCCAGAGCCAACTGTTAATACTTGACCTTGAGTACCAATGCTTAAGCGAGCTGGAGTATCTGCGGCGGACCAATAGATAAGGTCGCCAGCGCTACCAGATTCGCTATTTAGGACACTATTATTATCTACGTTACTTAAACCAACATCAGACTTACTAATAGTACCCCAAGTTGGAGCATTAGTACCAACTTTTAAGAATTTATTATTGCCTGTACCAAGAGCGAGTCTGGTATAGGTGCTACCATTATAATATAAAATATCACCAGCGGCAGAACTAGATGGAATATGCACTACTTCAGCATCTAATGCCCAAAGGCCTTCATTACCTAATTCTTCCCAGTGATCGGTAATCCATACGTATTCTTTATTACCCTGAGATACAACGTCACCATTGATAGCATTTGCGCCGTTAGTA
>Ga0310690_10000681_pt1 | contig 68689 bp, 68 predicted proteins | sample AusTroGonzalo_MG_2_FD_207661 | JGI IMG/M metagenome (GOLD analysis project Ga0310690, IMG submission 207661) | Bovine rumen microbial communities from tropical cattle in Woodstock, Queensland, Australia - Gonzalo_04 (v2) (version 2) | ecosystem: Host-associated > Mammals > Digestive system >... | reverse complement strand
AGACAAAAATATAAAGAAAGCGAAGAATACAAGAAAGAATATCGTGAACGTGAAAAACAAAAATCCATTGAGCGAAAAGACCCGGAAGAGATTGCCGGTGTAAAACGTGGTGAGCCTAAAACTTTTTTGGAAGCAGCTAAAATAGGTGTTAATCCTAATATTGGTGATAATGAAAAAACCAATAAGGGATATGATAATAATTGTACCAGTTGCGCTCTCGCATTTGAAGCACAGCAAAGGGGTTATGATGTTGAAGCTGTATCTGGAGATTTACCAATAATTGACGAAAAATTATCATGGGATTATTCCGGCGGATATATTGACCCTGTTTCTAAAAAAACATGTAATTATTCCAATATTAGTTTGGATGATACCGGTTGTTATGACTATTTTGATAAGAACATGAAAATTGATGAACGGTATCAGTTGGTATATGGTAATAAAGAAGCAGAAAATGTTGAAAATAAAGGTCATGTTATAAATATTAATAAAAATGAAAAAGGCGAGATAATTGTTTATGACCCGCAAACTGGCGACGGTGGCTTTGGACAGTCAGCAAAACAATATTTGGATGAAAATGTTGAATCACCATCAAACCGGAAAACATTTAAAGTTCTGCGGGTCGATGATAAAGCATTCAATCCTGATTATATCAATAAAGTATTAAAACCGAGAAGCAGGCATTAATCATTTGCAATATCATTTTTTAATTTATTTTTGCAAAATGTCGGAATATCGCCATTTTGAGGATATGCAGGAGAAACAAGCCCGAGGCTCCATCTTTCTTCCTTATTTGGAAATCGTGCATTAGTGCAATCATAAAGAATATCAATATGCGTGCCTACAAGCCTTGGTTCATATAAGTAGTAATGATAACTATACACCTCATAATTTTTCCAGGTAGTGCGGTAATGGATCCATCTAATTTCTCCAGAATCTGTAACAAAAGAAGTGTATTCATCCAGTTTTTTTATAACAGCCTCCGGTACATAAGACGGGGTATGGTTCACTATATTATTATTTTTATGAATTTCACCGATTTCTTCTAGGTTTGCGTGACGAATATTTTTTCCTTCTTTTATGAGTAAGTATGGTATACCAATTTTATATCCGTCATTATATATGTAATAAACCGCATAAACTCTTTTATTGTCAAGATTTGCTAGTTTTTTAAATTTCCGCACTGCAATGTCTGGCGGGGTTTCATCCTTAATGTATGTATATTTTTCCCATAGACGTGATATTTTAGTATGCGGATAATATTTGTCAGCAAACTTAATAACTGAATACGGTATCATTATAGGAGGTGTATAGTCCATGTTTATTCTCCAAGCATTACACTGATATTTTATCAGTTATTAATTTTGTTTGTCAACAGTATTTAGGAAAATATATTAAATTTTATTAATCAAATAGGGAGACTAAAATGCGATTTAAAAATTACAAAAATTCTCATTCAAACGACAACAGAATATATTCCAAACAGGAAATGCTAGATTTATCAATACGGGAATTAAAAGACAGAGCAGACGAATTTGTAGCCCAGTATAAAGTGCTGGGCTTGCCAAACGAGGAGGAATTAAAAAACTCTTCGAATGTTATTTGGATTGACGAATATACAAAAGACGAGGGTACTAAAGTAAAAGGTCACTGGCGAAGCAAACCGGGCGAGAGTAACTCTGATGCGAACAATACGGCTAAAAGTTCTCAAATGGATAATACGGATGATTCAGAAGACCTGACCGAAAGACAAAAATATAAAGAAAGCGAAGAATACAAGAAAGAATATCGTGAACGTGAAAAACAAAAATCCATTGAGCGAAAAGACCCGGAAGAGATTGCCGGTGTAAAACGTGGTGAGCCTAAAACTTTTTATGAAATGATGCAACAAGGAGTAAATCCTATGTACCAAAGTCAAGAAGATTCAAGTGGGCAATATTCAACTAATTGTCAAAGCTGTAATGTGGCTTGCGAACTTTTAATGCGAGGATATGACGTCGAGGCAGAGTCCTACGAAAATCCTGTAACTTATGAATTAGCTAAAATAGATAATTCTGCATATTTAGATTCTATAACAGGTAAAAAATGTATACCGGAAGAAATTAATTTACAAGAAGTTAATTGTGCTAAATATATAGATGAAACAATTAATGTTGGTGAAAGATATGAATTTTCATATTGCATAACTCCAGAAAAAAATAATTATTCAGCGACAGAAGCGCATACAGTATTTATGACAAGAATGAATAATGGTAAATTGCTTATATATGATGGACAAAATGGTGAAATTGCCTATGATAAAACGGAAACTAAATCATATATTGATTCGCGTGTGAATGATGATAACACTGTGTATTTCCCAAGGCTTTTACGGGTAGATGATAAAAAGGTCAATCCTTATTATACAGATAAGGTTGTCCGTGCGAGCGGTAAAAGTCGGAAACATTAGAAGTCGCCTCTAGCCATTCATGTATGCCTGGCATTCGTACTTCTTTCCCGTTATATAAAAGCGGTCTTGGTGTACTTCGTCTGTGATAGCGTTTAGAAGTCCAGTATACAACATAGACTTCATAGTTGTTCCATGTGGTTACATAATTTATTATGCGTTTATCCGTTCCGGGGTACCATGAATCCTTGAAATGCATATCTGCATATTCAACAACAGCCTTTGGGATGTACTTTTTGTTTATATGTTCAACTTTTATGTCGTAGTCGCCTGGTAATGTATGTTGATTATAAGCTTTTTTATCCCTGTGACAAAGATGTTCTTGTTTAGCATAAGAAGTCATATATTTAGGAACTATGTAACTTTTATTAATTTTATGCATTTCAACTTTTGATGGGCTATATGCATCATGGCAATCATATAGAACTACTGAAGACCATCTTGTATTTAATAATGGATGTCCGAAACTGTAATTTGTTATATATAATTCTTTTCCTTCCCAAATTGTAAGATACATAAACCACATTTCTTTAGCTTCTTTCGGCTTTTTAAAGTGGTCTTTTGCATATCTTACTACTGCCGGAGGTATATCCGGTGGAATATCATAAAACATATCCGCTCCAAATCAGTAATATACTAATATTTTATCACTTAATAAAGCAAGTTGTCAATTAAAATATGGAAAATATATTAAAAATTAGTTAAAATAAGGAGAACATAATGCGATTTAAAAATTACAGAAATTCACATTCAAACGACAACAGAATATATTCCAAACAGGAAATGTTGGATTTATCAATACGGGAATTAAAAAACAGAGCAGACGAATTTGTAGCCCAGTATAAAGTGCTGGGCTTGTCAATTTAATTTTGAAAATTATATTAAAAAATTAATCAAATATTATAAGAGGAAATTTGTATGAAAGATTTTAAATTTATACTGCCCGTTGAAGGAAAAATAACGAGTGATTTCGGATACAGAATTGCGCCCGTGAAAGGTGCAAGCACCGGGCATTCCGGAATCGATATCGGGGTACCAGAGGGGACTCCGGTTAAATCAATTGCAGACGGAACTGTCATTGCAGCGAACGGTGGTATGCGAGGTTACGGAAAAGGTGTATTTATTGACCACGGAATAATTAACGGGAAACATGTTGTAAGCGAATACGGACATTTAAGCGAAATTGAGGTAAAAGTCTGCGATAAAGTGAAAGCCGGACAAGTGATTGCAAAATCCGGCAATACCGGTATTTCAACCGGCCCGCATTTGCATTTAACGATAAGAGAAAACGGAATTCCTGTTAATCCCAACTTATATCTAGCATGAAACAAAAGGATTGTTAATCATCATGCATATTTCTGCCTTCTGTTTTTGAGCGGATTTCTTCCACCAATTGAACAAGCAGTCTGTATGAATTCGGGAAATGTTTTGCAATTGTAAATTCGGAAGCCGATTTTCCGGTAAGCCACAAGCAGCCGGCTTCTGCAGCAAATTCATGTATGTTTGTTGAACAATAGGAATAGCTGTTTGTGTCCTGAAATTTATTATCATATTCTCTTTTTTCTTCTTCAAAAGTTTTAACCAAATTATCAAATTGCAACTCATTAAAAGTATTTTCACCGTCTATCATTGTAGCCATCAGTGCATGAATCATTTCATGTATAAGCGTATAGCTGTTTAAATAATTCGAGGTGGCTAAAAGCGCGTCACTGTCAATATCATAAGCCGCAGCTGCATCATAATACCGTATATCATGTATATCTCTGACTTCTTTAATTTCTACTGCGAGCTCCCAAAGAGCTAATTTATCTGTCATCATTATTTCACGGATACTTTCTCCGAGCCTATTTCCGTATTTTGTAGAATTTGTCAGTTTTTTCAAATCAATTTTTCTGATTTCACCGGTTTTGGTGTTTTGAATTGTTATTTCAGAGTCATTACCAAAACCATAAGAAGGTGTTATAACAAGATTTTTGTTCATTTCTTCACGCATGGTTCCGGATTGCTCTACCAAATCACTTATGCTCGAATTATGTATGTCAAATTCAAATCGTTCATAATCTGCTTCCACTGCATCAGCATATAAAATTAAATCTTCAGTATTACCGAAACCGTTTGCTTTATATTTTGCAACGTCATTTATATATTTTTTCATGCGCTCGGGATTTTCGAGTACTTTTAATTTCATTTTTTCAATATCAAGATTATTATTAAATGTAAAACCAAAAAGTAAATCTGTTTGTCTTATTAACACTATATCATTTATTTCAATATCCAATCTATCCTTAATAAAGCTTAAAATCTCATCCATTTTTGCTTTGTTATTTTCGTCTGATGCATAATATTTGTCCAATTTAGCTTTTTGGGATATATACTCTTTTGTTTTTGAGATTATATCCCAATAATCATCACCATATAAATGTGAACTTCCACTGCCTCCTGTAAAATATGTAGCATCTTCGTCTTGATAATTGCTCGTATAATCATTTAGTTTATCTGATAAAATATTTAAATGTTCAAAAAATGTATCTTGGTCGATATTACCGGCTTGCAATTCGGTAAACAGTTGTAGAAACAGGCTTTTGTCACCTGATAATGTTCTGTATGCTTTCAAAAATTCTACCGGATTTTCTATATTGTTTAATTCTTCAAAATTCCCTTTTAAAACCTTATCTGCACATATAATATCTTTATGTTCTCTGTCCTCATTTTTAACAGCGGTTTTTTCATCTTTACCTTTACCTGAAAATAATTTGCTCAAAATACTTAATTCAGATTCTTGTATAATACCATCACCGTTATCAACAAATGAAAAAATTGTATTTAAATAGTTATTATCTGTTTTCAAGTTCCATTTGGAATTTACATGCAAGTGTAAATTTTTAACTTTATTATTATTGTCGTAATAAAAGAAATCCATAATTACATCCTCTCTTTATATTGTTAATTACGGCACAATTTTTAAAAACTTTAATATTTTTCAGATAATTTTACAATTTGTTACAAAAATAGTAAAAACTGTTTTTTAATTACGTTTGAATTAAAAATACAAGTTTAATAAGTACATTATTACAAACAAAAAAGGAGGATAAAATATGCCAAATGGTAAATATAAAAACATGGAGGAATTCAACAAATACATACATAATCAAACTGTTAAATATCAAAGGCTGTATGGTTTTGAGATGGGAACAGGAGAACATGCAACTTGGAATAATGAGGCAGATGCGTTTAATCAATAGTCATAGAAATCCGATGTAAATCATAACCGATTGCCAAATAAACAAGAAAAACTATAAAAGATGTGATAAGGCAAGCTTTTGTAAATATTTCATTTGCCTTTGGATTTTTAATTTCTATATTTTTAATTTTGTATGTCTTTTTTTCAATTAAAAAAGCTATTAAGCAGATACATAGTAAAAAAAATAAAATAGTAAGATAAAAAAACATTGAGATATATCTGTATGTATATGATTCATTATGAATGTAGGGAATAAATATAGTCAGTCCTAAAATAAAGCATATATTATACATAGTTAAAGATTTATATTTGTTAATTAATAAAAATTTCATAGACAAATATTAGCATGAATGTAAGGAGGTAACAATATGAGTGACAAATATATTAACAGAGAAGAATTTAACAAATACATACATAATCAAACTGTTAAATATCAAAAACAATATGGTTTTGAGATGGGAACAGGCGAACATGCAACTTGGAATAATTAGGCAGATGCATTTAAACATGCATATATGCAAGCTGTTTTATCAATAGATTATGGTGATATGGTGTCTACTGTTGCAGGTTATAAACATGAAATAGAAGGCAAAGAGACTATTCGTGGTGAGCGAAATATGGACTTGTGGAACAATAAAATCGGACGTGAAGTTGTTCAGGATATGAAACGAGAAAGTGGTGAGAGTTGGAAATACTTGACAGAAGAAATGAAAAAGGATATTGCCGCAAAAAGAATTATTCATCTTATGCGTGAGGGGGAATTAATAACTCATCCCTCAGACCCCAGAAGCTTTTGGAATATGGATTTGGAGAGAACAAAAGAAAAAGACAAAGTATTTTATAAAGGAGAATATGATACTTTGGATGAGGCTATGCAAGATAGAATGCTCAAACAATATTCAAAGCAATTGGTTGATAATAATTGGGAAATGCCTGAAAAAACTGAACTTAATAAGCGTGTAATTACAGGGGAGCTTATCTATATAAACAACTACACAAAAGCTGACGGGACAAAAGTTAACGGATATTACAGGCGCAGACCATATTATGCGGGTAAAAAATAAACGAAAGGAAATTTTATGACTGAAAATCTAATTACACAAGAAAAACACAATTTAACTGCAGAAGCTTCAATGCCGAAGGATTTCGACAACATTGAAGATAATGCAAATGACACTGAAACGATTGATTCAAAACAATCTCAAGGACAATCTGAGAAATCAGACCCCAAAGAAAACTTAATTCTCGGCAAATTCAAGTCTGTTGAGGAATTATCAAAAGCTTATACCGAGCTTCAAAAACATCAGGGCAAAAATTCAGAAGAATTGGGTTCTTTAAGAAAAGAGCTCTCCAATTTTGAAGAATTAAAAAACGCAACGGATTATGTTCAAAACTATCAAAATTCCATTATTCCTGTTATCAAACGTGACAAGGAAGCATATCCGGAGTATTTTGAGAATCCTGTTTTTAAGGAAATGTATTCTGAAGCACTTATGGCTTACGGCGACAATCTGGACACAGACCGCATGATAAACCTTTTGGAGCTCTTTGTGAAAGACAGAATAAGCGCTTACGATAAACAAAAATCTGCCGAAAATGAAACACAGCAGGTTATTAATTCAATGTCTTATTCAAAAAATCTGAAAAACTCCATTTCAAATCCCAAAAAGACTCTTAGCGAAATGTCTGAGAACGAATTTAGAGAATCAATCAGAAAGTTAATTTAAAAGAAAGGAAAATAAAAAATGACAACAACAAAACAAAGAATTATCAGTGCTTTTTCAGAAGCATTCAATAAGTATTTTTATGATGAATTAGTTATTGGTAAATTGGCTCATCATGAACTAAAAGACCATGTAAAAAAAGGCGATGAAGTTGATATTACAATGCCGGGAATCGTACAGCTTTTTGATTATGACGGCGGAGATTTGCCAACAGCAGAATCTGCTACCGTTTCTTCATGCAAAGTTAAAATCGACAAAGGAAAAGCTTTTCACTTTGAACTTTCCGAAATGGAAGAAGCAATGCTCAGACAGGCAAATGAAACTGAAGATGTTGTAAATATTGCCAAAGATTATACAGATGATGCCATAAAGCAATTCGCGGCAGCAGTAGATGCTTCTTACGCTAATCTTTATACAAGAGCAGGTCATTATCTCGACAACAGCGGAAGCGCTATTTCTCTTACTGCGCAAACTGCAAAAGATATTTTTGCATATATGCAGGCAAAATTCCAAAGAGGTGACGGCAAAGGTCATACTAACTGGATTGATGGTTCAATGTTATGTATAATCCCGCCTGAATATCAGTTCTATCTCGGAAAATTAGATGAACTTAAATATACGGAAAAAGGCGCAGATGAAATCAGAAAAGGCTATATCGGAACCCTTTGCGGCTGGGATATTCTCGTTTCTAACAATATTGCACAACCTGAAAGCGGTGTATTCTATCCTCTATTCGGAGTCAAAGGTAAAACACTTGCCGGCGGCGTTTCTTCTGATTTGAATACAACTTTCTACACACCTGAAAAGAATTTCAACACTTGTTACAAAGGTTACGGTTTATACGGTGTTGGCGCACCTCGTGCTGACTTACTCGGTACAGTTAAAGTAAGTGCATCTTTATCATTAAGCTAAATTAAATAACAAAGTTTTTTAGAGTTGAAATTATTAAAAAGAAAGGAAAATTTAAAAATGACAAGAGATATTATTAATGTACAATATCCGACTCTTGACCATTCAGAGTCCGTTGCAAATATCGGTATTACCAAAAAGGCAGTTACTGTCGCTAATGGAATCAACGTTGCTGATGCATTTTCTAACAAAAACAATTCATTATTTATAATGGTTGAAAATAGCGGTGGTGCAAGTTCAGTAATGACAGTAAAAGCAGGCGATACATATCCTAATTCTATGTTAGGTAATATAAATATAGAAATACCTACCGGCGTTTCGGCTATTCAGGTTCAAGATTTATCAAGATTTGAAAAATCAGACGGTTCAATTGACTTGGATTTTGCAACCGGTTTTAGCGGATATATTTATGCAATTGCTAAATGGGCAGGAGTACAGCCTGTTGCTGAATAACAGCGTATTTAACATGTTAACGGAAGCGGTTAAAACCCGCTTCCGTTACATAAAATTTTCATAAAAGGAGAAAATATGTACAAAATCATGTATATACCGACAGGACATGTGTTTCTACTGCCTGAAAATACAGCGAAAGAATTAAAATCTAAATTCCCAACAGAATACAAAATTATTGAAAAAAACGGAAAAAAATTTAATGATAAAATTCCACAAAAAAAATCTGCTGATCAAAAATCAATATATTCGCTTGTTGTGGAAGAATAAAGTAATTAATATAAGGAGGTTTTATGGCATTAACTTTATTAGATTTATATAATACAGCCGCTTCACAGGAATGGGCTATGTACGATGCCGATGCAGCAACGACTTCTGAAATGGAAGATTCTTTAGTATTAGCAATTAATAAAGCTATTTTGGAAATATATTCATCATATAATTTCCCGTTTAGAGAAAGGACTCATTTAATCCTGACAATACCTCATATTAATGAATATGATGCACCGAACGGGATTATTAAAAGCCATACATTAGGGAAATATACCGTAAAATGTAATTCAAAGGTTTTAAAATATATAGAAAATCCTTATGAATTAGATTTATGCTGCGGAATCCCAAATAGTTTTTATATAAAAAATGACAAAATTGTTCTATATCCAACACCATGCGAAAAATATCTGGTAACTGTAGACTACTATACGCTGGCAATAGGTGAAACTTCCGGCGGTGAAGAAATATATGCACTTAAAAATGCAAACGATATTCTCACGATTCCGGTATATCTGGAAGAACTGGTAAAAGAAGCTATTATAACCAGAACTATGCTGAATTCTATTGCTTCTGAAAGTGATGAAAACTTTTCAGCATATAAAAAACAGGCAGATAAAGCATATAAGTTATTAATAAAATATTCAAAGGGGGTGGGGCCTGATAAAAAAGTCCTAATATAAATTTTACATGAGTTATGTTCTTTTTATTACCCAAAAGAAAAAACCCTCAGAAGAGGGTTAAAATTTGTGTAAGATGTAAGATAGTTAAAATAAGAGATATGTGTAGGGGAATTATTATTTCGTGTTTATGGTTTTGTTATTATCCGATTGTCGTGTAGGTCTGGTAGATTCTCTTTGAGGATTGCCCGTAGGTTTTATTTTAACTTGTAGCCTTTAGACCGATGCAATCCGACCATTTATCCGATTGTCGTGTAGGTCTGGTAGTTTCACTTTGAGGATTGCTTGTAGTTGTTATTTGAGCTTGTAGTCTTTAGACCGATGCAATCCGACCACTACCTACGTACGTAGTACTAAGCTATGAAGTTGTTGCCGAATCTGTTTGCTCCGTAGAAGAATGATTCTCTCATTACCTGTTGGAGTGTTCTTTTACGGTTAATTCTGTTTCCGACCTTTGTATTTGCTATATCTTCAACTGATTTTTGATAGCAGTCACTTACCAATGTTGTAATATATTTTGATACTTTTGAAACTTCTTCTGCTTCTTCGGGAGAAACTGTTTTTACTTCAGAATCATATTCTGCAAAGAAGTTTTGAATTGTATTAAGATCTTCTGTTTTAACGGTTTCTGTGACGAATAACATTTTTAAAGCTCCTTGTGTATCTCTTATATATATATTAAGTATTTATCTTTTAAAAAATTGCCTTTTTTATCCCACTTTGTTAAGTTTTGTAAAGTTTAATTTAAAAAAAGGCGAATTTCGTAATAAAAATCAATAAAAGAAAGGAAAATATATGCAGAAAACCAGACTTGTTTGCAGTAATTTTTCCGGAATAAACAGAAGTACGGCGCGATTTGGCGATGGAATAATAACAGCTTCCGACATACAGAATGTTGAATTATTTTCAACCGGTGCAAATTCAGGTGTCGGAATAAGGACTTCACCGGGAAATATTGCAGTTTGTAATTTAATACCTCAAGGTGAAACTGTAATAAATATTTTTGAAAGTGTTCAAAATTCAACTACATATTTTTTTGTACATACTGAGAGCAGTCAGGAAGGTAAAATCTATTTATTTGCGCCTCAAAATGGTACATTGACCGAAAAAGTATCCGGATTAACAGTAACCGGAAAATCCTGCGCTACAGATGCTATGAACGGCTGGTCTGATGTTTGGATTTTTTCTAACGGCGAAGAAATGTTATCAATTGAGTTAGACACTTATGTTACAGAAAATGAACCGGATACAATTACTAATATGGAACCGGTGGACACCGAAGGACGAGATGTAAAGGGCCTAGGCCTAGTAATTTTTGCAGGCAGGTTATGGGTATTTAACGGACAGGTATTATGGTATTCGGTTCAGGAAGATATTTATGATTTCTCAACATCAGATGCGGAAGTAGTAACTTCAGCCGGATATATTGAATTCGTCAAAGGGATTACTGCAATTTATCCATACCTTGGAGCATTAGCAGTGTTTCACAGAGATTCTTCATGCATGATAGTGCAGGAAGATAATGGTTTCAGCAAATCATTCGATTCACCTGGCGGTTGTGCCGGCTATAAAGCTCTAGTTTTTCACGGAACACAACTATATTTCTACGACCACACAAAAAAAGGTGTTTTTTCGTTTTTGCAAGTTATTAACGGAGATAAAACCCTTGGTGATAATATTGCCACAGATATACAAAAAGAATTATTTTCGATTGGCAATGATTTAGCCGGTAATATAAAGACTTTGTCTGTTGTTACATCAGAAAGAAATGAAGTATGGTTTTTAGTACCTTCAGCTGATAACACTAATTCGATTATATTAATTTACGATTACCTTCACAAAGCCTGGGTTAAAAGAAAATCACAGAAAATAAATTGTATAGAAACAATTAATGGTAAATTATATTCTGCGGGTTCAAAAATATACGAAGAATATGCGGCACCGGATTTTGACGGCGAGTTCATAGAATCTTTCTACAAATGTACTCCGCTAAATCTTGGTGTGGAAAATTCTCTGAAGATTTTGTCTTATCCTCCCAAAATAACTCTTGATATGAGTTACACAAATGATTTTTACATTGAATATACAAAAGATTATGATTCATTAACAACAAAAATCCGGCGTATTATATCAAAAACACTGAAAAATGTGCTTTATTTTGATATCGGAAATTGGGACAGTACAAAATTCCCTTATGAAAAAATCAATGTTATTAAAAGCTTACCGCCTGCATATTTCAGAACATTACAAATGAATTTTTATGCAAAAAGTTCAGGGCAAAATTTCTGTATAAACAATATTGAATTCGGAAAAATTAAATTGAAATTATAGTTGGAGGAACTCTCCGGAAAGGAAAAATATATGGGTAAAAAATCAAGCAAGACAACCAGTACTACTGTTTACGGCAAAACAACAACCACAAATCCTTATGTTACCAGCACAACAAATAACAAAGGGACTACCTCAGTTTTTAACAACGGTACTGCAATAAGTTCAATTAATGATTTTGTAAACAAAAATATGGACACGCTTCTCGCAGAATATTTAAATCCAAGTTTAAATACTGCAACAAATCAGGCAAAAATGAATTCATTTACAAACGCATTAAACAGCGCATCATCCAATTACTTGGAAAACAACATTATAAATCCGTTGTCAAAAAGAAATATGATTCGTTCATCTCAAGCAACTGATTTGTACAGAAATATGTCACAAAACAATGTAAATCAAATTGCAAATTATGCACAAGAACTGCTTGGAAGCTCGCAAAAAGATACGGCATCAGTACTGGCAAATTTAATGCTTCTATATATGAATGGTTATAACATACTGAACGACACTCAAAGACAATCATTATCAACCAGTCAGGGAAATGCAACTAGAACTAATGCCACAAACAGCGGCACTACTATAGATATGTCACAGATGCTACAACTGGCGACTCAGGCTGCGATGCTCGCTGCTGCTGCAATTTAAAGGAGTTTGACATGGAAAAATATATATATAAATATTTGCCTGTCGGTATTATCGCTGTAGCATTAATCTTCCAATACAACATATTTGTAACACCGGAAAAACTTGAAGTTAAGCACAGAGAAATTCTTAATGATATTTCTAAAACTTACACTACAAAAGAACAATATAACGATTTAAGAAATCAATTAAATGCTATGCAGGCAAAAATAGATAAAATTTATGACGTAATTATAGGCGGAGGTAAATAATAATGGCACTTATAAATATTGAATACGGCTCATTAGCGAGTTCTGCAACTATGAACAGTAATTTTTCATATTTGGATGATAGAATCAGCGACTCAAATACACAAATAAATTCCAGTATTTCTTCGATTTTATCGAATATTGCAACTATAAACTCAAGGTTAAATGAGCTTTCAGAAAGCATAACTTCTTCTGTTTCCACCTTACAAGGCACGATAACAGACTACAAAAACAAGACCAAATTACTTGTGCTGAATTCCGGTATGGTTCCGAATTGGGCTTCATGTACAAGTCTTACCATAACATCGGAATCCAGTTATACAGCACCGTCAAACGGTTATCTTTTGATTTTACCGGAATCGACAGGAAAAGGTGACATTGTTGTAAACAATTCTACTGTAACCTTTAAAACGAGAGCAAGTTCATACGATAATGCCGCTTCCGTTAGTGCTATACCTTTAAAATTAGGCGATGTTGTATCTACTACGGTTACTTGTCAGGCGGCATACTTTGTACCTGCTGCCGAAATCAGTGTAGAAAATTTTTAAAATGCTTTAATGCGGAAAGGATTATAAATGTTAGTAATAGATAGTGACGGTACAATTTCTATGTATCAAGGAGACAGTGGTGAAATTACCGTAAATGGTTTGGATGAAACATCAGCATATACGGTTTATTTTGCCGTTCAAGACGAAGACAGAAACACAATAGGGCAGGAACTGCAAATTTCGGTCAGCAACTCAAACACAGTTACTTTTGTGCTTTCTGCCGAATTTACGGATAACTTTGTCGTACCAAAAAATAAACCCTACAAAATTTATTATTATGGAATAAAAGTTTGCGTAGACGATTCTTCTATCGAAGATACTTTATTTATAGCAAACGGAACATACGGAGATTTAAACAAACTAATTGTTTATCCGAGAAAGGTTAAAGGTGCTTAAATGGAACATTGTAATAATTGTAATCATAATTGTAGCGGTAATAATATTTATGTTTCAGGTTCGGAAACGAGAACCGCTATTGATGTAGCGAATAATAAATCCCGATACTATGCAGAGCTTGCTGAAGGCTACAAAAATGAAGCAAAAAACTTTCGTGACAGTGCACAATACTATGCTGAGCAAAATACCAATGTATCAATATCTTATGTTAATGAATTAGAAGGAACTTTAAGAACTTTAATAGGAACAAAGCAAGCAGCCGGCGACTATGCTCTTAATTCAAGTATTCCTACAAAAGTAAGTGACTTGACAAATGATAGTAATTTTGCAACAGTTTCCCAAATACCTACAAATAATAATCAACTTACGAACGGGGCAGGATATATTACCGGCATAAGTTCAAGTGATGTTACGACCGCTCTGGGTTATACTCCGGCGAACAGTAGTTTTTCTAATCTGTCTTTGCCTGCCGATACTACTTTTGGAACAGTTACCTTAGAAAACTGTAACATAAGGACGGTAGTAAAAACGTATACTAACGGGGCATCTTGGTATCGTATATATAGCGATAAGTTCTGTATTCAGGGTAGTACATTTACTGGCTCATTTAACCAAACTAGCGAACACAGTTTATTAAAAACTTTTGCAGATACAAATTATACGATAGTAGGTAATGCAAATAATAGTAGTGATAACAGTTTGACTTGGGCTTATAAAACAAAAGCGACAAATAAGTTCACTGGTGAAGCTTCGAGAAGTTCATCAGGTAATCAAACATATACAAAATTGAGTTGGTTTGCATTCGGCTACGTAAGCAGCATAACATAAGGAGGAATAAATGGAACTTAAAGAAGAATTAATAAAACCATGTACAGAAGAAGAACGATTAGATTTTATAGTGATACAAAATCATAGACTCGGCTATAAAATCAAAGAAACCGAAACTGCTCTTGAAGCTTGGGGATATACAGAGAAAGAGCAGGCACAGCAACAAAGAGATTATCTTGATTCGCTAACCTTAACCCCTGCTGATGTTGAGCGTGCTCTATACAAAGAAAAAAACATGGACTTTGAAGATTTAAAAACTTTGATTGCGCAACAAATGCCTAATATTGATCTTAAAGGGCTGGCAATTGAATTCAGAGCAAAAGATTTTTACAGAGGTGCAGTGACGAATGGAATAAGATTATTTGATGTTATAGGGCAGTTGCTTGGTTATACATCTGATGACATGGATTACTTATTTTTGAATAAGGAGTTCAAAAGTGACAATATGGTTTAATAATGAACAATTAAAAATTGAATTTGATTCCGAGCCTTGCATCGGAATCAGGTACATTTTACCTTCCATGAGTAAAGAAGAAAAAAAATCCGTCAAAAAATACCCATTTATAAATAAAACATCTTTAATGGTTTTTTTAGAGGATAAAATTAAATATAAAATGTATAATTTTACAATCCCTAAAAAATATTGTTTTGACGGGGCTTCTATTCCACGTTTCTTCTGGCGTGTCATAGGTTCTAATACAGATAACAAATTCCTGGTTCCTGCAATGGTGCATGACTATATGTGTGAAAATCACGAATGCGTTGATTATGACAGAGCTTTTTCAACAAAAGTTTTTAACGCATTATTACAAATATCCGGAGTAGGAAACATTAAACGATTTTTTATGAAAAATTCGGTCGATATTTTTCAAAAATGTTTTTGCAATTGGCGGATTTGATTTCATCAAATCCGCCAAAATATATATTTTGGTGTATAATATCTCCACCTCTCCAAGGGAGAGGATAGAACTCTGCAGTGAGTTTTACAAACTGCAAGAGTTCTTGGAGAGGGTTTTATTAATTTTTATCTTTATTTATTTGTACATTTCTTTCTCTTTATTTGCGATGTAAAGAGAAAGAAATGTACCCAAAGAAAGAGAAAACACGCTGTTAGAATGGCTAACCTCTACGCCCTCACGGGCGTGAGATTGAATGGCTGCTGCAGGCTTGCCCGCACTCTTAGCTCGCTATTGCTACTTTCAGCAGCACGCTCGCAAAATACAATTCGAGCCTAACAAAGCGAATAATCAATGTAGGTGAGATAATAACAAGGCGGGTATTGTTTGAGCGAAGCGAGTTTACCCGCCTTAGGTCGAACCGTACAATTGATTAATGAGCGTAGTTCAGCTCGGGAGTTTCTTTGTGATACTTTCTTGTCGGTACAAGAAAGTATCTATAAAAGATTAATAATTTTACACCAAAATATATAATAAATTGAATAATTTAATAATTTTTTGAAAGGAAATAATGGTTAAATATAAATTATTAGATAAACAACGGGAATTTATCGAAATTCCGCACTTAAATCAACTTGATGTGGCTATTTATCAGGGCGGTTTTGGAAGCGGGAAAACCTGGTGTGGTTCACTTTTGGGAATATTGCTCGCCAGAAAATATCCGGGTTGCAGGGGTTTGGTCGGTGCAAAAGAATATGAACTTGTCAGAAAAACCACTTTAGTTGCCTATTTAGATCATTTAACTGCTCTGGGATATGTTGAGGACAAAGATTATACATATAATAAAATCGATAAAATTATAAAGTTTTCTAATGGTTCTGAAATATTATTCTCGGGACTTGACGACCCTGAAAAATTTAAATCCCTGAATTTACACTGGGCTGAGATTGAAGAGGCCTCTCAAATAAGCGACGCTTCATTTAAACAACTTCTCGGCAGACTTAGAAATACATACAGAGGGAAAAACTGGGTAGACTTTCGTTACAGACTATTCGGACATACAAATCCACAACCTGATAAAGGCTGGATTTGGAAACGTTTTGTTGAAACTTCAAGAGAAAATTACCGGCTTATTATAGCTCCTACAACAAATAATATTTACCTTCCACCTCATTTTATACACTCACTTAAAGAAAGCTTTGACGAAGAATATTACAAAATAAACGTTATGGGAGAATTTGGTGATTATTCTTCGGGACTTGTGGTTAAGGGGTTTGATGACAAAAATAAATTAAAGCTAAAGTATGTAGATACTTTGCCTTTGCATTTAACCTGTGACTTTAATATAGACCCCATGTGCTGGGTTTTGGCTCATAAAGATAACGATAATGTATATTTCTTTGACGAAATAGTTATTGAAAAAACCACCACTCAGCAGTGCATCGAAGAATTTATAAGAAAATATCCTAAACACAAAGCTGAAATTATAATTAACGGCGATGCTTCAGGCGATAACAGAAGCACTCAAAGCGAGTACACTAATTACGCCATTATGAGAAATGCACTGAAAAATTACGGTTACGAGGATGTGAAATTCAAACTTCGAAATTATAATCCTCCAGTTATGAGCAGAATTTCCGCATTCAATGCACGAATTAAAAATTCAAAAGGCGAAAGACATTTATTTATTGACCCCAAAAAATGCAAATGGCTTTTATACAATATTTACAATCTTTCATTCAAAGAAGGGACCGGCATTGTAGATGTACCGACCCATACACAAATTAAATCCAGCCGAGAGGCAAAGTTTTTAGAACATCCGTTTGATGCAGCCAGCTATTTGGTTGAATATTACTGGCGTCTGAAATAATAATTTTACAGCATCTTATCTTTTTCTTGTGGATTCTAAAATATAATGCTAGAATAAATAGAGTAGGGAGTTTATGACAAGAAAAAAAAAGAAAAAAATATTAGCAATCCTTCCGATAAGTATTGGCGGAAGACTTACGATGAGCAGTATTATTGACGGTTATAGACAAAACGGTTGTGATGTTACCGTTTATGATGAATTATTTGATGATAATCTGGCAAAATTGCTAAAAAAAGAGTATTCCCAAATTATCGGATATGATTTTTCAGGGCTCAAAATTAAAATTGATAATAATTTAACTTGTCCTTCCGTAAACTATTTTTCCGACGATATCAGGAGCAAAACTTCAGGACCTTATTGGAAAGAATATATTTCATATCTTGAAAATGATGATAACTATACATTTTATTGGGATAAAGTTCTGACAAGCTACGAAACTTTCAAAAATATTCATTATCTTCCGCACTTTGTTAATTTTGATGTATACAAAGACCTTGAAACAGAGCCGGAATTTGACATTATGTTTGCAGGAAGACTTGATACGGACTACAGACTCAGCTTTTTTGAAGAACTTGTTTTAAAACTTCCGCATCTCAAAGTCGCCTGGTATGCAATCGGAAAGCATTATGATGATGCCAGAAAACGGTCAAAATATCCCGAAATAATCGATTTATGCTATCAAGGGTTTATTGATAATGAAGAAGACATGGCAAAAGCCATTAACAATTCAAAAATAGTGTTTAATATGAATTCTCAAGGGATTTCTTCTCTAAATTACAGAACCTTTCAGACAGTAGCCTGCAAGCGTTTAATGATTAGTGATTACCGAGATGAGCTTGCTTTATTTGAAGGTAATATGCCATTTTATGAAGATTTTTCGGATTTGACATTTAAGATAGAAAGTTACCTTGAAGATAAAGAAGCCTACAATAAAGTCGTTGAAGAATGCTACAGAATTGCATCTTTGAGTCATAATTCAAGAGTTTGTACACAATATATGCTCAAGGTTGTTAAATAAGGAAGAGGGCGGGCTGTGCCAAATACACAGCCCGCCCCTTTTAATTTTTGTCTTTAAATTAATCGCCCTGTTCAACTTCAACCTTTACCGGAATCCGTTTGTCAAAATTCCTTTTTTCCATTTTTATTTTGTGAAAATCTCCTCTCGGGCATTTGTTAAAATGTTGTCCGTGATAAATTGGCGGACGCATCATTCCAAACGGACAAGGTGGTACAGGCGGTTTGTGAAGTGCCGCAAAGAGTGTTAATGCAAAAAATACCCCAACAAAACTTCCGAGTGCAATTTTTAGAAAATCTCTAAAACCTTCTGAGCAGCAAAGACATTTACATTGTTTTTCTTCTTTGATTTCTTGATTCATTTCTTCTGTCATAATAAAATCTCCTATAATTTTTTGTGTTTACCTCTTACATTTTAATAAACGAATACCAAAATGAAAATGTTCATTTTTTATAAAAATGGTGAAAACACTTTCCAGAAAAGGTATCCTGAAGCTATAATCAAAAGTAATCCGCTAAATTTGAGTCCCCATTCCGTAAACATTGCCATAGACTTCATGTTTTTCAGCAAAGAAGTAAACAATCCCGAAAGAATAATAATAATACCCTGTCCCATTGAAAAAGCAAAGAGCATAAGAATAGCCAGCCCTATGTTTTTACCTATCGCTGCAAAAGCCATTATTCCGGCAAGTATCGGAGTAGAACATGGAGTTCCACCCAAAGCAAATGTCATACCCAAAAGTACAGGATAAAGAAAAACTGAATTATTATTATTTTGAGGCATAGCTTTAATAATAGTAGGGATTTCAAAATCCAAAAATCCAAATAATTTTAAGCCCAGTATCAATAAAACCGAAGCTATTATAACGGTAAAATATCCGCCGAAAGCGGAAGCAAAAACAGTTCCGGTTAAAGCACACAAAATACCTATTATTGTAAAAACAATTGCTGTACCGAGAATAAAAAAACATAATTGCACAAAAGTTTTAAGCGGTGTCCCTTTTGAATATCCACCGACATACCCGATAATAAGCGGAAGCATAGCCAGGGAACATGGTGAAATTGAAGCCAACACCCCGCCAAGAAATGATATGGAAAGCAATACATACCAAGTTTGCGCAGGTGATGAAAAAATGTTCAGGAGATTATCCATCGATTTGTTCCTTTATATAATTCTCAAGAATTTTAGGCTGAATTGAACCTTCCGTTACTCTGATTACATCGCCGGTTTTGTCCTTAAATACACAGGTCGGAACGAGTTTCACGTTGTATATTTTAATAAGTTCACGAGTTGCCTTATCTTTTTGAGTAACATCTATTTTTTTCAAATTAACTTTGTCAGAATAATTCGGATAAACTTCTTTAAATATTTTTTCAAGTTCCTGACACTCATAACACATTGGGGATGAAAATTTAATAATTTCCGCACCATTTGACGCAATTCCCGGAAGTGCAGTCATCGATTTATCACGAACTAATCCCCAGTATAAAAAAACCGGCACAATTAAGATTAAGAATACTGTAATAATATTTTTATTCATATCTAACTCCTCCTTCAGTTTATCACAGAATATAACGTTATAAAACAGGAGGAAATACCCGAATCGGGCAATATGTTAATAGAACAATAAAGGAATTAATATGCTAAAAGCAATTATTTTAACTTATGCAAATATTGAACAGTCTGAAAAAAGCTTGTTGCAAAGTACAAATATTTTTAAACTTGCACTTAATCAGCATGCGGAAGAATTGTATCCTGATTACAGAATTATTACGGATTATTTTTTAGAAAAAATGTGCAAAAATTTTTCACAAAAGATTATTAGCGTACGTGACAGATTAAATTGTTATTCTGATAAAGTCGAGTATTTTGACGGCAAATTTAAAGGTGCCACAATACTATCAGCAATAGATTATCTGCTATCAAAAGATTATGAGGAAATTCTTATAATCGGTGACAACAAGGTTCATGATCCAGCGTTTCAAAATTTAATTAATACAGAAATTGATAAACTTGATACAAAAACAAAAATTTATCAATACTCCGACGGAAACTTTCATTTACCAGTAAAAACAATTGAAGAATTCTGCAATAAATAGCTGCCAAGAAATTTTTATTTCGTTTACACACAAAAATAAATCCTATATTTATATGATGTTTGATTATAAAAAAGTTGTATGATAGGTATAGGGGAATATTTGGGAGAAGACAGAGATGTTAAATGCCGTATCGCAGCAGACAATAATTTCTGATTCAATTACAAAAAACTGGACAGAGCAAGCTCTTGAATGTTACAGATTAGAAGGAAATTGTTCAGAATGTTCAATCAGAAGAGCACATTATTCGTTTGATTGCCAAATGCCAAAAGTTATAGAAATACTCAAGGCAGTAGTTGGAGAACCTGAACTGTAATCAACAACTAATATAAAAAACTGCTGTTCTTAGGGCAAAGCTCAAAGAATCTTTTAGCATTGACTTTTTATTGTTCGGCAAGAACAACAGTGAAATCGCTACCGACAGAAAAGTTCTCTGTAGGATCATATACAAATTGCATATTATGAAGTTCCGGAAGCTTCTTTTGAAGCATATTAAAGAAATCCAAAGTAACTATATTTTTATTAGCAACAAACCTTGAATGCGACAAGTGTGTTAGTTTAAGCATATTAACTTCAAATCCGAGATTGTTTAATTTTTCTTTTATAATTTCAGCATCACCCTCACGTTTTGGAGAGTACATTACGCCGCCTTTAAACTTAACTCCATCAAGAACAGGCTTGTCACGGTAAATCATTCGATTAATAACTTCCTGTGTTTTAACCGGATCAAGAATCCAGTAACTTATATATCCTTTTTGATTAGGCGCCCCGGGTAATGTTGCTATTTCTATTTTATTGTTATCAATACTTCTTGCCATAGCAGCATACTGAGATAATTCATAAAAACTCATATCGGTTTTTACATAATTATTAGCTATATTCAACACTTCCGGAATTTTTGTAATAACTTGCGGCGAATGAAGCATTTCAAACAAACTCTTTAAAAACCATTGCTGACGTTGTGTTCTTCCGATATCACCAAGCCCGTCTTTTCTGTATCTTAAATACCCGATAGCCTGTTTACCATTAAGGACATTGTTTCCTTTTTCTAAATCTATATGCAAATGACCGGCATAATCGTGATAGAGCATTTTTTTCTCAACATATACAGGGATACCACCCAAGGCATCAACCATTTTTTCAATAGCTTCATCGTGAACGATAATATATTTATCAACTTTTATTCCAAAAGTTTCTTTCAGCGTTTTCTTAACAAGATTAACCCCCCCGAGCGCATGTGCAGAATTAATTTTCTGAACACCTTTATTCTCCGGAAGATAAACCTTGCTGTCACGAGGAATAGAAATAGCTTTAACAGAATGAGTTTTGGGGTCGATATTAAATATCATAATTGTATCAGAGCGTGTACCTTCCCACATATCAGTTCCGTCGCCATTGGAGTCAATACCAAGCAACAATATATTTTGTTTTCTGGGCGCAAAAGGAACCTCGAGTACATTACGCTGTCTTCTTGTAAACTTAAAAATGCCTGATGTATCTTCGTTAGAATTCATTTTTGCTGACATAAAAAAATTATTTTCAACAAAAAGCACACAAACAATGACTGCACAAAGTACAGCAATGATAAATGTAAATACAAGGTTCATAATATTGGAAGAATTTTTTCTTTCAGCCCTAATATTTCTCAGAAAAATTCTGTATTCTTCTTGTTGCTCGTCAATAACTTTCATTTCGGTTAGATATCTCCAACAGAAATTATATTATAAATAAAAACATATAACAATCAAAAAAGTTTTAAAATTTTTGACAAAAGTCTTTGGACTTGGTAAGATTGTTTGCGGTTCAGATTTATTTAAAGACCTTTTGACAATTGAATATGGGCATGTGGTACTCTGCCAACGAGGAGGTGACTAAATGTCACGTCCGAGGAGAGGGGTAGACACGCTCAAGGTCTAAAAGACCTTTGACAACTAAATATGGGCATGTGGTGGAATGGTAGACACGCTAGTCTTAGGAACTAGTGCGCAAGCGTGGGAGTTCGAGTCTCTTCATGCCCAGTAATAGGCGGTTTGGAGCATATTCCAAACCGCCTATTACTTTGTTTTGACTAAGACGAGAACTCCACGGGGCGGAGCCTCGTTAGGAGTTCGGCGCGAGTGAGCTGAGGCTGGAGAGTTTTTGTCAAAAGCCGTTAGGCTTGCAGACAAAACTCGGAATTGCCGTTAAACGCGAACGAGCAAGACAGTCTCTTCATGCCCAGTTATAGCCTCTTTGGGAGTTTCTCAAAGAGGCTATAACTTTGTATTGAGTGAGATGAGAAGCTCCTTATGGAGTTCGAGCGACTTGCGAGCAGAGTGCGGAGTGCTTTTGCCAAGTGATAAAATCACGCGGGCAAAACACGCAGACACGTTTCACGCGAGCAAGTCAAGACAGTCTCTTCATGCCCAGTTTGACAAAAACAGACCGATTGATAATCGGTCTGTTTTTTGTATGTTTAAATAATTTTTAACAAATTTTATCTTGTATTGTCAGGTACTACCTGACTTACAAAATAGTTCTTTTTTTGTATTTTTTATATTGTTAAGTTCAAATATTTACTTTTTGAAAATTTGCTTTCAACTCATCAATATTGTTATATAAACCATCATCAACGGCTACAATACCTTTTTTAATATCATAATATATAGATTTATGGCCGTCTGCAAATAATACTTCTTGCGGTTTTATATTGTATTTATTCAAAATCGATAAAATATTTTCATATAAAGGAACACTATTACCATCCTCGTTTCCTCCAACTAATACTGCTGTACATTTTTTATTTCCTGTTTCAAGTTTTTCAATTGTTTCACTTAAACCTTTTTGCATATCTGCAATGGCAATTTTATCCTTGTGAATACCAGGAGCCAAATGGTATAAATAAGCATCATCTGTATTACGTAAAAGAACCGCAATACAATCATCTAACGAGTTGGTGTAACCTTTTGAAGAATGAACAAAGCGATTAACTGAATATGTATATCCATATCCATTGTAATCATATCTAGGATGTGTTATACGTTGCCCTCCTCGTTCAGCCAGCATTTTATGTTCTAATGGTAATTCTGAAATTAATCTTCTTATTTCTTTGTTTAAAGATTGATGTGCATTTTGCGGGAATAAGAACTTCAATTTATCTACATTTGAAATGTTAATTGTATCTCCAATAGTTTTTGGAGCGAATCTTAAAACTTCAGGGCTTGTCATAGTCAATTTACGCACACCAAAACCAATAATATCATCAGAGTATTTTGTTGCACAATTTATTATTTGTTTAACGACCATTAAGAAATCCTTATAATAATTCCCTTATATATATAAAGTGTTTTTCTCTTCAAAAATTGCCTAATTTTTTGCTAGTACTAAGAGATTGTTACAATCCTGCGCTAAATAATACTGTCCGATTTCATTTCACTCTGCAATTTTTTCAGCAAAAGATTTCAGTTTTTGTGTCAGAAAAATTGCAAGATTTTGGTATGCCTAAATGCTAGACTACTAGGCACTTTGGAGAATTTACTGTGTTAATCTGTATGTTAACCTCCAGTTATAGCCTCAAAGGGCTTGTTCCTTTGAGGCTATAACTTTGTTTGAACGATGTTCGAGAACTCCCAGCCACAGAGTGGCTCAGAGTTCGAGCGGATTTGCGTGAATAACATAAAGTAAACTGTCACCCTGAACTCGTTTCAGGGTCTGACCAATGAAGTATGTTACAATAGTTTTATGAATAAAACTTATGCAGTTTATATATTAACTAATTACAATCAAACAACTTTTATGTAGGTGTTACAGGAAATTTGCAAAAACGTATTTGGGAACATAAAAATAAAGTTGTTGAGGGTTTTACTAAAAAATACAATGTTGATAGATTGGTTTATTATGAATTAACTGAAAATGTTGAAGCAGCACTAAATAGAGAAAAACAATTAAAACGTTGGCATAGAGAATGGAAGATTAATCTTATAAAAGAAATGAATCCCGAGTTTGAAGATTTATCCGAAAACTGGTAAGATGCTGAAACAAGTTCAGCATGACAGCTTGTTTAGCGTGGAGCAAATCCAAGACAGTCTCTTCATGCCCAGTAATAGGTGGTTTTGGTATATTCCAAACCGCCTATTACTTTGTATTGGATACTTTTTAAAGCTTTTTTATTAAACAACATTTTTAAAATATACAGATTTGCCTTTATAGACTTATTTTTTTCATTGTATCATATGAAGGTTCACACTCACTTGGCTTGTATGTCACTTCACACCACTTCATTACTTTATTAGTATCATCCCAAATAAATTCGTCTCTTTTTATAACGTGACCTTCTTTATCAAAAACTTCTTTATAGTGCTCTGTATATGGTTTTAGTTGAGGTAATTCTACTGGTATTGATTTCAATCCTAATTCTTTTACTGCTTCTGTCTCTGTTTGAGCTAATGTTTTAATATACATGTCACCCTCACCTACAGGTATTCCTATTAAAACTTTAGCACCATTATATGTTCCTTCTGTTTCTTTATATAAGATTGGCGAATCAATATGATATCTTGAAAAGAATTTTTTTAATCCTTTCATTGTTTCAATACTTTTAGCGAAAGTGTTTTCCATATGTTTTTTTACATATAAAATTAAATCTAAGTCTTCCGTAGATAATTTATTCAAATCCAATTTCTTACCACTATCATCCATTAGTGGTGCCACTTTTTTTTCAAAAGTATCAAGAGTTATAAACTTACCCTTTCGTAGTTCAGTAAGAACACTTTGGGTTCCTCCTTTCATACAAATATTTGAATTTAAACTATAATTGGTATTGATATTCATTTTCAAACCTTTCTCGGCATTTGCCGACTTACTACACTTTTTGTTATCCCATATAAGTTCACTGAACTTTTAAAATTGCCTAATTTTTTGAGAATATTAAGAGATTGTTACAAACCTAATTTCAATAACTTTGCTCAATTCCGCTGCGTTTGGGCTTTTAAGTACAAAAGTAGTACCATTGTATTTAGTCGTTATATTGTTTAATAACTTGATTAGCTTTTAACATCGTTGCAATTCCATATGCGGCAGCCGCTGTAAAAAATGCTCCCAGACCTATAACTGAATATTTGAGTGGCTTCATGAACACTGCGATAGAATCTTTTTTTATTTTACTTAGAAAAGTTGCGCATAGTAATGCAAATATACCGGATGAAATAGCGCATTTTCTACCATTAGATTTGTCTTCTTTTGCTGTATTTAATAATTCTTCTTTTGTTAATTTACCATCACGTTTATAATCAAGACGTTTAAATGTTTCAGAATAATTTATAAATATACTGTTTTCTTTTTCTAATGCTTCGTTTTCCTCCATGCCAACAGGAAAGTCTTTTGCATAAAATACGAATGGCACTTTATTATTCTTTTTGTTTTTTAACTCTTGCAGTTCCTCGTTTGCTTCCCACGTTGGGAAAAGAATTCTTTTTAATAATTCCTGTGTTTTTTGTATTGTTTCGTTGCTCATAGTACGTATTCCCTATTAATTCCCTACATATAATAAAAATTTTTACCAGTAAAATTTGCCTAATTTTTTGCAAATATTAAGGAATTGTTACAATACTATATCCGAGTATCATTTGTACAAAGTTGTATACAAGCGTGCGAGCTCTATAAATATTTCAAAAGTACCGCGGGATGAATTGTCGCTATCCTGATGCAAAATTGGTAAAATTTCAATAGTTAATCCCCATTCTCTATCATTATCACCATGGGGCAGAAGTGTTCTTTCATCACTTCGTATCCTTCTCACATTATCTTTGTTGCGTTCAAATTGCAAATGACCATATTGGTAAAAACCTCGAACCATTTGTCCATGCTCATCAAGTTGTGCTTCAAGTATACAATGTTTGTCCTTGCTCGGATACATACGATATAGTTTCAAAAGAGCCTTATCCGAATCACTTCTGATTGACATCAAGGTATCAACGGTTGTTGTAAATTTTTCCATTGTTTTGCGATTATAAAATTTGAGTTCTTCACTTAGAATTTTTATATCTTTCATGTCACCACCATTTTTAGCAAGTTGACAATATTTATGAATTCTTGCAAATAACTTTTTAGCGGATTCGGTTTTAAAATCCTCTACTGCAATGGCGGTAAGAGGTTGTTTTATTCCGTAAAAATTGACAGCAGAAACATTTGACGCATTTTCAAATCTTGATTTGTTTATATTAAATTCGTTATGACTAATTTGATTGACTTTCATGATACTACTCCATTAAATATTAGTTTACATAATGATTAAAAAACCTATAAAAATATTTTTTGCCAGTTATAAATAAAAATTTATCAAACTTTCTGTTATTTTAAAATGTGTGTATTTGTATTAGAATATCAAACAAAAGGAGTTTATATGAAAATTTATTCTATTACACAATCAAATCAACACCAAACCGGCTCGATTACATCTTTTAAAGGTCAGTTTCCGATTAGTGGCGGCGGCGGTGTACCATTAGTGCCGGAGTTTTTTGCCGAAGAAACAGCAAAAAAAACTGCTGAAGGTACATCATTAGCTCTTGTAACGGCAGAGAAAGCAGCAGAATTTGTATCTTTGTTTGGCAAAATAGCTGCCGGATTCGCAGCTATTATTGGTCTTGGAGCATTTCTTGCACACAATAATGATGAATACCTTGCCAGTATAGGTGATATGGATACCAGTGATGTATACAATCCGGACAGAGACAGAATGTATATGTAATAATGTACAAATACCTTGGCATTTTATTTACTAAACATTACCGAAATTACTTTTAAAATTAAACCTACCACTAAATTAACAAATTGAGAGTTATATACAAATGAACTATAAGTTAAGAAACGGAAAAACTGTTATTATACGGAAACCTGTAATGGAAGATGCAAAGGCGATTGTAGATATTATTTCGACAGCAGATACCGAAACGAAATTTTTGGCAAGAAATCCCGAAGAATTCCATACAACAGAAGATGAAGAGAAAATTTTCATCAATGATATACTGAGTGATAATGACAATGACTGGTTTGTCGCAGAATATGAGGGAAAAGTAATCGGTAATTGCTCCGTTGGATTAGTTAGTAAAAATGAGCGCTATCGCCATAGAGCAGAGGTAACATTTGTAATATTAAAAGATTACTGCGGAATGGGAATCGGCGGAAAGCTAATGCTGGAATGTATTAATTGGTGTAAAGATAAAAATATTACCCAAATTGAGTTAAATGTTGCAGCTGCAAATAAGCGTGCAATCAATATGTATGAGGGTTTTGGGTTTAAAGCTATGGGAACAATACCTAATGCCATGCGCTATTCTGACGGTACATTTGCCGATGAAAAATTCATGGTTTTGGAATTATAAAAATTTTGATTAATCACGACTGAGAAAGTTTCAAGTCGTTCATGAGTGCTTCTTCAAACTCTTTACGATAAAGGAATCCGAGGTGTGCTCCACAATTCAGGCATTTCAGATGCTCACCCGTAAAATTTTTGAGCTTTGACAATTGTGTTTTATTTGTCAAATAATCATCCAGCGAATGATATATTTTGTAATTATCATTATTCATAAAATATTCAGCAAGACAATAAAGTGTAGTATTTTGGTTCTCATTTGATTCGGAATATTCATCCCAGCCTGTTATTCCGAGATATTTTTCAGCATAATCCTTATAATTCATATTATTTATGGTTTCATAGATATCCGTTTTTTGATTTTTCGGTGTTTTTTCAAGTGTAAAAATTAAATCCGATAATTTTTGACGCATAATAAAAGCTGTGATAAGTTTTCCTTCTTCATCTGAAAACGGCATTGTTTCAAGATTCAGTTCTCCTGCTTCTTTAAGCTGATACAACTGAAGAATTTTTGCCGCAGAAACAGCCGTTTTTTGTTTAACTTCATCAGGATTTTTATCAAATTCCTCACTGTTTTTATCAAGAATATTGATTGCATATTTAAGCTCTATAGGCGGACAGATTGAAATATATTTGTCTATTCCCAAGATATTATTTTTACTTTCAAGTTCTGCAACAAACAGCGCCGACATTGCACCTAAAGATGTCCCTAAAATATTTTTCTTTGAAAATTTACAGTTGTATTTCTCTTGTATATTTTCCAATGCCTTTAAAGTCACAAGTCGCAACTTTTCAGCATCATTTTGAGGCAAACCGGGAGAATATCCGTCAGGAAAGCTCTTAACAAATTCCCAGTTAAACTGGCTCGAAAGCATTAAAACCGAATATCCGGCATCATAAAACATCTTCGCAAATACAACAGAGTGGTGGGTTTTTGCACCTTCACCTATAGACGGATAAATAATCATAATTGGAGAATTTTTGTCTTTTTGCATTATATATTCATAACGATATTCCGGTTTATTTTCAGTAATTTCTATATAACCGGTTTTTATTCGTCTGTAAAAACTTCTGTTCCACAACGAAATCTCATTCCAAAAAGATTTGTGAATATCAGGATTTTCAAATAACGCCGTTCGCATAGAGTCAACGACAGGTGTCTGCGAATTGTAATTTTCAAGAGTTAAATCAGCTTTTAATGCACTTTCACCAAGTGGTAAAATATCGTTTAAAGTTTTTGTTTTAATATTTTCAGGTAACTGCAAAAAACTGTTATCATCTATCCTTTCAGCCGGTTTATCACCTATTTCGGCAATAAGTTTTTCAGCATCTTCAATATCACCCTGCTCTGCGAGCATTTTTTCTTCAATCAATAATTCGGCTCTGTCCAAATTTTGATTCCGTATGTAATTTTCAATACCAAAAAGTTTTTTATGGATATCATAAGGATCCGCATAGGTAGATTCAATCATTTTTGCCAAAGGCTGCATATAAGAAGTTTTATTTAGCATGAGCCCGAATTTTATCGCTGAAGATATCGGCGTTGCCAAATACAGACAAGGATCCAGTGCAGCCTCAAGAGTTCTTCCACACAGTGAACGAGGAGTACAGGAATTTAATACCGGCATAACAAGATATGAACCTGATTGCATTTTACATTTGCATAAAGCCTGTTCCATATTTTCATTGGTAGGTTTGATTTTTAGCAATCTGTCAGCAGGGTCAAAGAGTCCGCCCAAACCTAAAGTTGTATTGGTTAAAAATCTGAGCGTTTCTGTTTTTATACCCTGTCCGTCACGCTGCAATATACAGCTTGCGAGTCTTTTTGGATATTCAATATTGTCATAAGCATCACGAATCCTGTCTATTCCGAATTTTGGTATAATTGATGACCATATAATATGGACAGGACGTGCTACAAATTTGTTCAGATTAGAATTTAGATTAAACATTTTTCGGTTAAACTTCTCAAACTTGTCCTCTCCGGCATACATTTTTGCATAATCAGGATATTTGGATTCCTGGGTGGTTTCTACCGCCTGAATATCAGCAGGCGGATTATGCGTAATTTTATATTCTTCCGCATCTACGGGATTTAAAATCAATAATGCACTTAGGACAAAAACAGCAAAAGAACGCTTTAAAAAAGTATTAATTTCCATTTGACCTCCTCAACAATATGATTTTATTTTCCGTACAGAAAAAGTGTTATTCCACAATTGGAGGAAATGGCGGTTAAATAAATTTTTTATAAATTGTTTAAAGTCAAATTTTGCTACATGTTATTCTTCAAGAGTTTTTAAAGTTTCGGCAATATATTGCCGTATAGCAGGAGTAATGAGTAAATCCGGTTCGTTTGCGCAGATTTCATCCAAAAGATTCACGCCTCTGCGCTTTTGGTCTGTTTTGATATACAGAATTCCAAGTTGAATTTTGTCATACAAGTTACTTGAATCTTTAAATTCCGCTATTTTTTCGTTAGCTAAACCGAGGTTTATGTAACAATCGACCAAGTTCATATAATATTTAAAATTCAAACCGTATAAATTTACCGCATTTAAGAAACAGTCTTTTGCCATGTCAGGATATCCGATAAAATTATATGTTTCGCCCAAATTATTATAAAAAATTGCGGTTGCCTGTGTTGTAGGACTTAATGAAATTGCGATTTTAAATTCCTGAATTGCTGCATAATAGACTCTGTCCTTAAGATGGTTTAGTCCTAAATTGTTATGATAAAAAGCATCTTTTTCCGCCTGAATAGTATATTTATAAGGTTTTCTGTAACCGGTGCAGAAAATCATGGAAAGCAATAATAATAGTGCAAATCCTTTTTTTATCATAACAACGAAATTTCAAGTCCTTCCTTTGCCATAATTGCATTTTCATCAGCATATTCTTCTGCAAGCATGTCCAGTTTTTCATCATTATAACCGGGGTCATAATGGAAAAATACTATTTGTTTCGCTTCAATCTGGTTTTTGCAGTCCAAAGCCATTTCAAAGGTCGAATGCCCAAACCCTTGTTTTGGAACGTATATGCTTAAATAATCTTCTGTAGAATATTGCGCATCATGTATGATAAGGTCGCAGCCTTTAGCGAATTTTATCAATTTTTTATCTCCGCCGGAATAGCTTTCTTTATCAGTTGCGTAAACAAGGCTTTTCCCTTTGTACATAATCTTGTATATAAATACGCCGTTCTGAGGATGTGCATACGATTTATAACATGTTATTACAACGTCATCTTCACTAAAATCACCATCTGCGAGGTCATTAACCCTAATAACACTCGGAGAATCCTCTCCCTGTCTGAAAATAACATAATTGGTTTCATTTAAATCAGATATTCTCAAATCAGCTGCGATATCGCCCAAATCCAACGGGAAAGATTTTCTAAACAAAAGTTTGGCAAGCTCATCCTCAAGGGTTTCGTTATATCCGACACCGCCCAAAAGATTTATTTTTGTAGAAGCGAGATGGGAAGGTCTAAAAAACGGAAAACCCTGAATATGGTCAAGATGAATATGACTCAATAAAATTGAACATTTAACAGGTTGTCTGTCAGTAATGGTTGTTCCTGATTCAATATATTTTTGCATGAGTTCATTACCCAGACTTATCAATCCCGTTCCGGCATCCAATATAATCAAATGCCCGCCAACATTAATTTCTATACAAGAAGTATTCCCGCCATATTTCAAAAACTCTTTGTTCGCTACGGGATAACTTCCTCTTACACCTCTAAACTTAATTCTAAATTCTTCTGCCATTTTTTATTCCTTATCTTTCTTTATTTCAAACGTTATATTCCTGTCATCTTCATTTCCGTACAATTTTTCTGTGCCCAAAACTCTTAATTTTGCTCTCGTTTGCGTTTCTTTTAAATTTGTTTCTTTTAAAAATATATCTACAATCGTACGGTGTTTATTAGAATTTATATTAACGACCCGAAAAGCGTTCGGATAAGTGACAAGCGAAGGAGACGTTATGTAAACAATGTTATCAGACTGTCTTGCTCTTGTACAGTGATAATGTCCCTGCAACACTATTATCGGATTATTATAACTTTTCAAAAGCCCTTTTATTTCGTATTCATTTAACATTTTATGATTAGGGCTTGAAAATGGTTCGTCAATCGGCACATGAGTACAAATTATTACAACGTCACTTGCGTGATTGTCCAATTCTTCCTTGAGCCATTCAAATTCATCTCTTGGAATTTCTCCGTTTGTAGTAACTTTATAATCTATAATTGAATCCAGACAGATAACTCTAAACCCCTTTTTGGGCGTAAAAGCGTAGTAAGATTTTTCTCCTCTCATATTTCTATTTGCAGAATTTAACATTTGTTTAAAACATTTCTTGGAAAGATTCCCGCCAATTGCAACATCATGATTCCCATTAATCGCATACCAAGGATAATTGATTTTCTTTATGTGAGTAATAAATTTTGCCAATTCGGTTTGCTGCGGTGTATTTACTAAATCTCCCGTGAAAACAACAAAATCATACGGGCCGGAAGTATTGAGCTGTAAAACCACATCATCCAAAATCGCCGCTGAATTCTTGAGCATTTTGTAAGAAGTGTTTTCTTCAAATGAAGAAAAATGCGCATCACTTACTTGAGCCAATCTAAGGTTATTATTTGCGGCGGTACACATCTGCGAGCTTATAAAGCACGCCAAAACTATTGTTAATAAAAGATTAACAACCTTTTGCCCAAAACTCTCTTTTTTCTCTTTTTTGTAAGATTTTTTAGCCATTGTTATTATTTATATAATAATCTATTATCAAAAAAAAATCTATGGGCGAAACATATGACAAAACCTTTACATGCTATTGTACGGTGACACCTTCTTCTTCAAGTAAAAGTTCCATTATTTTTGCTATTGTTCGCGGAAAGTATTCAGCTAAGTATAGGCGGCGCATATTAAGACTGGCTTCGTTAATTGAATAAAGTAAGGAATGAGTTTCTGCAATTTTTTCTTTATTGCCACGCTCTTCACCCAAGGCGTTCGTAAAATAAGAGATATAACCTTGTTGTTCTGAAGTTGTATTTTGTTCAAATAATGCAAATTCTTCTTTGTAAATTTCTATTACCCTGGAATCATTTGCGAATTTTGAAATACCGGTTCGGTACTCATCTAAATAATGTCCTAATTCATGGGTTAATGATGCAATAATATTATCTTCTTCATCAGGAAGTGCTGTGTGATTCCCAATCTCTATAACATTAAATATAGTTGGTTCATAAGAACTTCGTTCATATCCTGCTTCATAGTTAAGTGTAAACGGTTTTTCTGCGAATTCAAGTAAAATCTGTCCAGGTAGCTGTTTTATTACAGGCAATAATTTCTCAATGGATTCTTCATCAGTAAAATATTCTTTTAAATCGACTATGGTTGTTTCATTATTCTTTTTATCAAGTATTATAACCTTGTTATCTTCAGTATATTCAATTTCATATATGTGGGTATCTTTAGGGTTTTCGGTTGTATTTATAGAAGAAATAAATTTATTCTCGGATATTTGTTCAAAGGTTTGACGTACATAAATTAACACATTCTCGCCTTTATCTTTATCCCCATCTGTAGTCTTATCTTCCTTCGCTGTAATTTTATACTCAGTAACCCTTAAATTATCACTTTCTTCCGCATAATAATCTGTTTTTACGCCCTCCGGCGAAGTTAAATGTCTTTCAGTAATTTTTGCACCCGTATTAGAATCAACACTTTCAAATTGAATCGGGTATTTATTGCCGTTTCCATCTGTTTCGGAAACATTCAAAAATCCGTTTTCCGGATTTCTTTCAACAGTAATTGTTTTTATAGTATTACCTTTATCATCATAATAAATAAATGTATCATTATATACCGGATGACTCTCTCTTCCTTTAAAATTGCCAAAAGGACCGCTTTTTTGTATTTGTTTCACATGAATTTTAGTGTTTATAATAGTAGCTATACGTTTGTTGCCCCAAAATTCATTTTGTTGAGTTTCAATTAATCCGGTGTTGTCAAAAACTTTTGAATTTCCGTTATCATTCAATTTGATACTGTTACCGGCAGTATAGCCACGGTAAATACGATCAGGGTGTTCATCTAAATATGCTCGTAATTCTTCTGAAGCACTTTTGGCTATTTTTATATATGTATCGAAATCTCCGCCTTCTGTAAAATATTTGGATACAAAATTAAATTCATAATCGGATAGTTTTGCTAATTCCAATATTTGTTCCAAGTTAAACAACTGCTGAATATTTTCCATTTGATATATTTTTAAAGCTCTTTGCAGTTCTTCATCAGACAACTTGGCCAACTCTGCTATTTCGCGCGCAGAAAATTGCTTTTCCAGTTTTTCAATATTGAAAAGTGTTCTTGCCCGCTCAAACTCCTCATCAGATAACTTTGCCAATTCTGCAATTTCCTTCCCGTAAAATCTGCGTCCTGCAATCTCAGCATTAAAAAGTGTTCTTGCCCGCTCAAACTCCTCATCAGATAACTTTGCCAATTCTGCAATTTCCTTCCCGTAAAATCTGCGTCCTGCAATCTCAGCATTAAAAAGTGTTCTTGCCCGTTCGTATTCCTCATCAGAAAGACTTGCCAGTTCGACAATCCCAAAGCGCTCACGAAAAAGTTGGCAAAGTGGTTTTACACGTTCAAATTTATCTCCCGTAAGTTTTGCAAGTTCAGCTAAGTCATCACCTGTAAATTGATTAGGTCCAAGTTCTTTAAGATTTAAAAGAGATTTAGCCAATTCAAGTTCTTCATCTGATAATTGTGCCAACATAGAAATTTCAAATCCGTTAAATTGTTGACTATTGTTTTCTAAATGAAAGAGAGTCTTTGCACGAGCGAATTCTTCCTCGCCTAACTTCATAAGTTCATAAATCTCTATTTCATTGAATTGTTCTTTCCGTCCTTCCACATAAAATAACTCAACAGCTCTTTTAAGTTTTTCCGGTTCAAGTTCGGATAAAATATCTGAAAACTGATCATTAAAAGTTCTTTTATTTTCCAACTCTTTCATTTTATTTTTAATAAAACCTTCTTTATCATTTTCTATTCCTGTATTAATAAGACTACTAAACAAATTAGTAACTAAATCTTTAGCAGTATCACCATTATTAGTCACATAATCATAAAAACTTTGTCCTCTTTTAAGCATTGATTTAAGAAAATTATTGGCTTCACTTTCGCTTAAATCTTCGGAATTTTCATCTTTTTTTGCATATTTTTGTAAATCATTTTGTAATTTTTGTAATTCATCACTTTCAAAAATGGAATTTTTATTTTTATCATATTTCTGCGCAAGTAAGCCAAACTCGGCTTCTTTGCCTTTGAAGTCTACTTTAGAAAAAGTTGATAGGTTGTCTAAAAACTGTCGGATATCCATTTTTGCTCCAAGTAACCTTATTTTATATCTTGTATAACGGCAGTTGTTGATAAAATCTTTAACTAAAATGTGACAATCGTTACAAATCTTAACCAAAATTTTCCTGAAAAAATTAATGTGCCAAAATCTTGTAGAATATGCCGGTTGGTGCTAATATCAAAATATAGACAGGAAAGAGGTTTTTATGCAGAAAATACTTTTTGTAATTGATAAAATTGAACTAAAATATTTTGAATTTAACAATCTTGTAACAAATTTCTGGATGATTAAAGAATTCCTTGAAAGAGGTTGTGAAGTATGTATTACAACCATTCCTCAATTGTATCTTTCAGGAACAAAAGCTTTCTCAAAGTGTTATGAAAGTTTTATTTCTGACGGAAATATTTTTTATAAAAATATTATTTTAGACAAGGAAATTGATTCTTTTGATTTAGTCATGTTCAGACCTGACCCGCCTGTTGATATCAATTATATAAACGCAACCTATGTATTCGATTTTGTAAACACGAGGGTGATAAATTCTCCCAAAGCAATAAGAAATTTTAATGAAAAATTGCACAGTTTATATTTTAGCGAATATATGTCGCCTAATATTGTAACTTCTTCCATGCAGGAAATTGAAAGCTTCTTAAAAGTACATAAACAAATAGTTTTAAAACCTTTGAACAGATGTTTTGGTTCAGGTGTTATGTACCTGTATGAAGGAGATCCGAATACTCATACAATAATAAATACCGTTACGGAAAACGAAACTGCCCTTGCGATGGTACAGGAATATATTCCGGAGGTTAAAAACGGAGACATAAGAGTTTTAACCCTCGGTGATAAAATTCTTCCTTACAGTATTAAGAAGCTTCCGGGCGGTGATGATTTTAAATTTAATAATCATTCCGATAACTTTGTTGTAAAATCCGAACTTACAAAATCCGATTTGGAATACTTTACACCAATAGCTCAAAAACTCTACTCAATGGGAATAGAAATGGCCGGGCTTGATGTTATAAATGACAAAATTATAGAAGTTAACGTTACAAGTCCATGTTATTTTATAAAAGAAATGAACAATTGTTACAACATTTCCGTTGAAAAAATACTGGCAGATTATTTGTTGACACCGGCATTGTTATCGTTATAAAAATATAGTATAATTAAGTCATATAATGTATTCAGTTTTTAGTTTAACTGCTATATCATTATAATGATTTAACGTTTGAGAGAAGGACATATATGAAAAAGAACATACTTAAATTCTTGACAGTTATGGTTTTATCAACAGTTTGCACAACAGCGTTTGCGAAAGTAACAGCCAGTCAAGAACTTGCTAATGCCATAAAATTATATAAGGCCGGAAATTATTCGGAATGCTATACAACAGTCGATGATGCAATAAAAAAAGATCCATCAAACCCTCTTTGCTATTACTACAAAGCTATGGCTTCCGCTCAAATCGGTAAAAAATCGGAAGCTATCGAAAATTATGAAAAAACCTTGGCACTTTCATCCGACAAAAGCAATCTCGTTAAATATGCTAAAAAGGGTAAAAGATGCTTAGAATCTCCGGATTCTTGTCAAGATTCAATATATGACAGCGAGGATGATAAATTTATCAGAGGACCTGTCCCTTCAGGATTTTCTGAAGAAGTTATGGGACTGTTTGAAAAACTAAAAATTGAACAAATGATGCGTAATATGAATCATGATGACAATATTGATCCGCAAAGATTTCGTGAATATAAAGATTTTTCGTCTATGAAAAATCCTTCCTCAACTCCTACAAATGATGAAATTGTTGCGGCATTTCGTACGCTTCAAAATGCAGGATTATTGAATTTCGGGAACAATACTTATTCCGATTTATCATTATTAAACGGTTCAGACGATTCAATGAACAATGGCTTGATGGATTTGACAAAAATGAATCCGCAATTGATTCAAGCAATGTTCACAAGCAATATGTCACTTGGATTTTAGAAAGTAAAAATGCAAATGAAAATAAATACTGTTAGGTTTGGTGAAATAGATATTGAAGAAGATAGGATTTTTGATTTTAAATTACCTATCATCGGCTTTGGCGAACTAAGAAAATTTATTATTCTTGATACAAGCTCTGATAGCTTTTTCAAATGGTTACAATCAACAGAGGATCCTTCATTGGCATTCCCTATCATCTCGGTATTTAGTATGAATGTACAATATTCAATAGATTTACCAGATGAAGTCGTTGAGAAGCTCAATATTACAAACGTTGAAAGCATACTCGTTATGAATATTGCTTCGATTCCACAGGATAATCCGCAAGGGACAACAATAAATCTTTTGGCACCCTTGATCTTCAATATTGAAAATCAATGTGCCGGTCAGGTTATACTATCAGGTTCGGGTTATGATATAAGTTTCCCGCTGTTTAAAAAGATATAGTTAAGGATAAACATGTTAGTAATTTCAAGAAAAAACGGTCAAAAAATTATGATTAATGACAACATTGTCATTACTATTGTTGAATCCAAAAACGGACAGTGTAAAATAGCTATTGAAGCAGATAAAGACGTAAAAATATATAGAGAAGAAATATATTATCAAGTTAAACTCGCTAACCTGGTCGGTAAAAACACAAATGTAAATGCGGTAGATTCTGTTGCAGATATGCTGAAGAAAAATGATATTAAACTGAATGATAAAGTTGAACAAACATCAGAAGCTAAAGAAATAATCGTTGAAAAAACCGGAAAACCGAAATTTATAATTAACAAAAAATACGATAATAATAAATAGTTTGGGGAACAAATGTTCTTTTTTGATGAATCAGACGAAAATATTACCCTGAAACCAAGGAGCATTGAGCACGCTTATTTGGCGATTCTGAACAATGATTTACAAAGCGCAGAAGCGATTTTTGAATCTTTGGACTCACCTCGTGCAAGATGGGGCAAAGCTTTAACCGGTATTATATCAGGATATATGGAATTTTTCCCTACTTATTTTGAAATAAGGAATTTTTTTGAAATTGATTTGGATTTTTTGATAAAAAATGAAAAAATTGATTATACGGAAAATCTTTTGGGCGCTTTAGAAATATTATCCGACATAAATCAGGAAATATACAAATACACTGCAAGAGTAATGTATGAAAATAAATTTTACAGTTCAGCTTTAAAATACATGGAAAAATCAAAATCTATTTTCTATCGTGACCCTGAGTTGCATTTTATGTTTGCAAAGTTTTATATAAATTCCGGTGATTTTCAACTTGCAGATTTATATCTCACAGAATGTTTAAAAATAGTGCCGTCTTATTTCCCGGCACTAAAAATGAAACGGGATATTGCACCTAAACTTTGATTTAATCGAATTATCTTGTATAATATTCCTATGGAAAACAGCAGTGACATATTTGAATCAAAACAAAATAATACAAATAATATTGAAATAACAAAATCTCTTTTTGAAGAAGAAAATCCTTTTACGATATTGTCACGCAAACAGGAACGGATAAGGCATTTAAATGACTATGACTCTAACATTCTGCAAGACGGTGCGTATAAAGAAATATCTGATGATGCATTCAAATTAGAATATAAAATTTCACGAACAGAAGAAGAGATAAAAAATCTGCAATCCCAAATAAATCTTGCCAGGCAGATGAATGATTATAATAAAATAAACGAATTACAAAGCAAGCTGGACAGCATGAAAAGTGATTATCAAAAACTTTTGGCAGTCTATAATGAAAGAGCTCTGTCAGCTAAAATTACAGATTCTTTTTCAAATTTCTTCGGAAGAAGTATCACTAATTTACAAGAAAACTTGGCAAAAATATTTGACGGTATTATATCCGCATTTCCGTGCAAATTGGTATCAGCTTTAAAGATAAGAAAATCCCTTGGTTTATTGGAAAATATAAACAAAAATGTTGATGAGCTTATAACAATGACTATACCTTATGGGGAAAATGTAAATAAGTACCAACAGTTATCAAAATATATAATAAAAGCTAATTCTATACGATCAGAAATTTCAGGATATATAAATAAAAATTAACCGTTTGCTGCGCCCAAAACCGAGTTTATTGTTTCCATAAATTCATCTTGATTGAATAAATCTTTTTGGATATAACATTGAATCTTATATGGTTTGAGTTGTTCAATAACAGATTCTTTTTGTTTAGAACTCATAACAATAATCGGTATATCCATATACATTTCGTCATTTTTTAATATTTCAATAAATCCAAATCCATCCATTTTCGGCATATCCAGATCGGTAATAATAAGGTCGTAGTGATTCATTTTAAGTTTTACAAGCGCTTCTGTAGCATCATGAATCGCCTCAACTCCATATCCTGCATTTTGTAATATATTTTTCATCATCGTTCTTGTTGTCATCGAGTCGTCAACAACCAGAATCTTTTTAAATCGCGCCGCATCATTTGGCAATAATTTAACTTGCGTTTGCGTGTTAATTACCTTATTAAAGTTATAATTCAAAATATCCTGCATATTTAATATCAGGCATATTTCACCTGAAGCAAGATTAGTAATACCGGAGATATTTTTAACTTTATATAATGGCGGTGACAGCTTTTTCTGGAGAATATCCTGATCGCCAAGCAATTTATCAACAACTAAACCGATAGATTTATCATCAGATTCTATAATTAAAACAGTTTCTTTATCACCCCTCGGAGTTGCCGGTAAACCTAAAATATCCGATAAATAATACAAAGGAAGAATATTATCATTATAAAGAATCGTTCTGTTACCATTATTAGTTTTAATATCTTCCTGTTTTTTCAGGACAAATGTCGTAATCATCTGAATCGGAATCGCAAATACCTGTTCCGATATTTTAACAAGGAATACTCTTAGTGTTGCAAGTGTGACAGGTATTTCAATGTGAACACAGCTACCTTTGCCGAACTCAGATATAACTTTCACTTTTCCGTTAAGCTGCGATATTTTTGTTTTTACGACATCCAGACCAATACCACGACCTGAAATACTCGTTATAGAATCCCCTGTAGTAAATCCGGGCCAGAAAATTATGTTCATTATTGCATCATCAGTCATTGTATCGATGTCTTCCTGCGTCAAAAATCCTCTTGATACGGCTCTGTCTTTAATTTTTTGTAAATTAAATCCTTGTCCGTCATCAATAACATCAATAACAACTCTGTCGTCATCCTGTTTCGCAGCAAGCACTATTTTACCTACAGGAGATTTCCCTGCAAGTAATCGATCTTCCTTTGATTCTATACCATGATCAATTGCATTTCTTAATATGTGCATTAGCGGAGTTTTAATTTCTTCAATTATTTTTTTATCCGCACAAGTGTCATTGCCACGGATTTCAAAATCTATATCCTTATTTTTTTCTGAAGCAATATCACGCACCATTCGAGTAAAAGAATTAAATACCGTCGAAATAGGCAAAACACGTATATTTTTTACCATGGATTCCATTTCATCTATAATAAGTCTAATTTTTATATCATCTTCTTTAGAAGAACGATACAAATTATTAAGATCATATATCGTTTTAGAAACATTTTGCGTAATATCCGAAAGCAAAGTAAAAACTTGTTTCGCAAAAATTGACGTATATTGCCCACTAGCCTCACTTTGTAAATATTTTCTGTTGTAATATCTTAAATAATTCGAAGTTTTAAGCAAATCTTTTTGGGCATTTTCATTAACATTTTTTATTATATTAATTTTTTCAAGGCTCTTTTCTGCCTTGATTTTGGTCATGATTAATTCGCCTAAAAGATTAACCAGGGTATCAAGTTTTTGTGCATTAACATGAAGTGTCTTTATCTCTGTTGCAGTTTTGCCGGCAATATTTGTCTGTGCAGTTAAATTTTTTATTTCAGTAATTCCGGAATCCTTCTTGAAATTTATTTCAAGCAGCTGTTTCATAATTTCAAGTTGCTGTATTATTAAATCTCCATCTATACCCTCATTTGGTGTGGCACAATATTCAAGAGCACTTTTGAGAGTTTGAGCCATCTGTTCTTCAAGCTGGACAGAATTCTCTATAATAAAATCAAATATTTCAACCAGCATGTTAGCAATCTCTAAAATACCGGTATCACTGACGTTTTCTTTAATTTTTAGTATGTCATTTTTAATTTCTTCTGCATACACACTACTGCTTTGAAGCATAGATATTTTTTCAGCAATATCAAAGAAAGATATCCCGGAAGATGATACATCATCAATACACAACGTATTAAATTTGGCTGCCGCAGAACTCAAGGTATTTCGAAGTTCAAGTATTTCGCTTATGGTAAATATATTTGTAGCATTCATTACAAAATCAAGCTTTGTAGTTACATCTTCCAATGCGCTTTTGATTTCATACAAATCTTCTTCTTTAATTAAATCATATATTTTGGTCACTTCTTCTTTTAAAATTATTATCTCTTGCGATTCTTCTTCGGGTACAATATCATCAATAATTTCAAAACAGCGATTAAATATTGTATTGATTTCCTCCTGATGTTGTTGAAGATTAGATAAACCGCCATTTTCTTTAATATTTTGAGATACAGTCGCCACAGGTTCTGTTATATCATTCAAAATATAATTCTCATTGTCGAGTTCAACTTGATTTGTATCTGTTAAATCTACATTGTTGATATATTCAAGCATGGAAATTGTAGGATTAAAATTGCCATCTATCATTTCTCTGTTGTTCTTAACAGATTCTTGTAAATATCCAGAAACTGTTTCCACAGCTTTAGTTATAATATGTATTTTTTCCGAATCAAGAGTTAAGTTTGAAGAATTAACAGTATCAAAAATATCTTCAATCTTATGAATAATGGTTTGAATATTGCTGTAGCCGACCATACGTATAGCACCTTTTAGGCTATGCATATCCCGATACAGCGATGCAGATAAACTTTTGTCTTTGGTATTTTTTTCAAGCTTTAGTAAACTGTCAAAAATACGCTCAATAATATCTTCGGTTTCAACCTGAAAGATATTCATTAATTCCTGATTGTTTATATCATTATCCTGTGAATCCAATTGAATTAACCTTCTTTTGTCGAATTTTTCATTTCTTCTGACAGATTTTCAAGTTTACGTAATTTTTCGGAATTGTTTACTATTAATTCTTTCAAATCACCGGAGAGTTGGGCATTTACTCGTTCCACATCGTTCAATTCGCTGATAATATCGTTTTGCTTTTCATAATTTGTATTAAGCGCACCAACCGATTCAAGAACTGAAGATATTTGTTTAATTAAATTATTTGAATTATATGAAACAGTATCGATATCTTTGACTACACCTTCAATTTCTTTCGAACCTTCTTCTGTTGCCATAACGGTGGAATTTGTAGTGTATTGTATATTGCTTGTAAGAGATGTTATCTTTGTAATTGCTTGTTTCGACTCATCAGCCAGCTTTCTTATTTCTCCTGCAACAACAGCAAAACCTTTACCGTGTTCGCCAGCTCTTGCTGCTTCTACAGCTGCATTCAAAGCCAGCATATTTGTCTGTTCGGCTATATCATCTACAACGCCTATAGAATTTCCTATCTGTTGTGTATGTTCTGACAACTCCAAAATCAATTCTGCAATCATCTGAACCTTTTGTCTTAAAACCATCATTTTTTCAGCATTAGAAGTAATTGACTCGTGTTCTTTTTGAGAATATTCAATTGATTGATTTATCTGTTTTTCGGTATTTCTTGTCGTATTGGTTGTTTCTGTAGAAAGCTTCCCTAATTTTTCAATAAGTTCCATAGTATTTTTTGAATTTGTCAAAAAACTTTCATAGATTTTTTTCTGAGTATCAAAAAGTTCTTTCACTTCACTTACAGTTTCAGAAACCATAGCCGACTGTTTGGATAAAGAAGTGTCAAGGGTATTTTTAATCCAGCCTTTTGTTGCTATATGGGCCGGAATAAATATTATCAACAATCCAACAATGTACATGACACCTTCGTAAGTGTTTATTTCATATTTCAGTAAACAAGAAATAAAAATACATAAAATTAATACAAAAACTAAAATATCAATATTGCATTTAATATCAAATTTTTTACTCAATCCAAAATTAAACTTCTCTGCCACAATTTCTCTCCTATCTATAGTTTTTTTCGAGCTTTTAGTATATAATCATTTTATACTAAAATCGATGAAATTGGAATATCTCATAACATGGCAATCAAAATTTTATTGGTAGAAGATACAATAACAGAGCTTAAATTTTTACAAGAAGGATTGGAATCAAGTGGTTTTGAAGTAGAAACCGCCACTAATGGTTCGGAAGCTTATAAAAAGGTGTACACTTTTGCGCCCGATCTTGTACTTTCCGACATTGTAATGCCGGGGATTGATGGATATCAGCTGTGCCGTATGCTCAAAAATGATGATGAAACAAAAAAAATTCCAATTATTTTGTTAACAGTAATGGATAAAAAAATTGATGCATTTTGGGGCAAAAAAGCCGGAGCGCAATTATTTTTATCAAAATCAATCGATTTAAAAGAATTATCAGCTCAAATAATAGCGACAGTTAGACGTTATCCTGTCAAAGAAGAATACAAACTTGCCTTGCTTGAAAACGCAGGAACCGCATCCTCAGCTCAATTCAAATTAAACAATGTACTTAATAATCTGTTAATGAGAAGTATTTTTGCCAACGAATTTAGAAACCTTAATGACTTCTTGAATTACGAAAGAGTTTTGGTTGAAAAACTATTCTCATTATTAAGCTCTTTTGTTGAATACAATGTCGCAGGAATTTATTTTTCTTCGCCTGATGATTTTGCTGAAAATATATTATACATTGATACACTCGGACAAAATCTTTCAAAAAATCTGCTAAATGACGTTTGTTATGATTTTTTCAGAAATATGGAAGAACAAAAAACTATTAAAAATTCCAAATTTGAAGTAGTAAAAATGCTTCTCGGAAGGGAAACAGATTACAGGATTTCCGATTTTAACTCCAAAATAATAATACCTTTGATTTTTGACCGTAAACTGATAGGCGGGATTTGCTTTTATACAAGACAGGAAATAAATTATTCATCTTTCAGATATTTTGACATAATGTTAAGCGAATTACTTGCCATTTTTAAGATGAAATATCAATATACCGAGAAAGAGTTTATGTCAGTTCTTGACGGCTTAACCGGTTTATATAACCGCAGACAGCTTGAAATAAGCCTTGAACAAGAATTTAATCGTACAAAGCGTCACCCTGCAGATTTTTCACTTGCAATACTGGATATCGACTTCTTTAAAAAAGTTAATGACACATATGGCCATCAATATGGCGATTATGTATTAAAAACTGTTGCAGATTTAATGAAACAGGCTTTTCGTAAAACAGATTTGCTGTACAGATATGGCGGAGAAGAACTTGTAATGATTATGCCGGAAACTAATATTGAAGGAGCAGTCATTCCTGTTCAGCGGTTAAGAAATATGATTGAACAATATGATTTTGAATATAACGGTGTTAAAACAAAAGTTACCGTTAGTGTCGGAGTAACAATGAATTATCCGCAGCTACTTACAACTGCAGACATCTTAAAATCTGCCGACGAAGCGTTATATAGAGCGAAAGAAGGGGGCAGAAACAGGGTTATCATACATGAGCAATAATTATATTGAACAAAAAAAGAATACACACCTTTATTTTCAGGTAGGCGAAAATAAATATGCCGTTGATGCGGATAATGTTCTCGAAATTATGAAATTACCAGCTCTCGATTACCCGCAGAAACTCCCGAATAATATTGTAGGACTCCTAAAATACAATAATTTTGTTATAAATATCGTAGATTTGCGTTTTTACCTAAACATCGAAGTAACTCCATACAACACAAATAACGAGTTATTAATTGTTAAAACTGACGAAGCTATCTTTGGAATCATCACAGATAAAATTATGGGAATTCTACCGTTTGATTCAGCTCAAACAGACCAAATTCCTTTTGTTGATGATTATATGATCATAGAAGCTTTGTACAGATATGAAAATGAAACAATATTCATCGTCAATCTGTATTCCCTTGAAACATTATTAAAAAACCACAGTCAATCAATAAAAGAATATGATATTCCGTCATTGTTACCTCAAGATGAAACCTCAAAGGCTTTAATGCTTAAACGTTCTAAAGATATAGCCGACAAATCTGCAATGAGACTTGCTGCGAGTGGTAGTCAAACAAAAAACAAATATATATCTTTAAACCTGAATCAAGATTTTTACTGTATTTCACTCGAATATATAAGAGAAATTATAAAAGATATTACATACACAAATGTTCCCGGGACTCCGGATTTTATTGAAGGAATAATGAACCTTAGAGGGGATTATATTACAGTATTAAACTTAAAAAAATTCCTTGGTTTGCCATTTGATGAAAGCCAGAGTAAAAAATCTGTAGTTATCGTAAAGTATGATGAAATGCAGCTTGCACTACTCATTGATAAGATAAATGAGTTATTTGAATTCGAAGAAATGCCAACCTCATCGTCATCTGACAGCTACTATGATTGCCAGTTTATAAACGAACAAACTTTATACACTGTTCTTAATATTGAAAAAATAGTTTCTGATAAAAGAATTGTAGTTACTGATATGTAGTTCGTACGATTTTGATTTTTTAAACCTTTTCATATTGTAAATTTATGTATTATTTCTCAATATTATGCTAAAATATTGTGTATGGTGGATTTTAAGAAACGAGCTTTAATCCTGATGTTAGCCGGTACAGTTTCCGTTACCGGTTCTTTCGCTGCAGAAAATTACAAAAATTGCCTTATGAATATGGAATTTCAGCAGACAGGAGGGCATGAAATCAGTGTAATTTTAAATACAAGAAACTTGTATGAAGAAAGAATACCTCTTGTAAAAAAGGACCAGTCAACTTTTGTAATTATGCTTCCTGAAATGGACAGCCAGGCGCCGACTCCTGACTTATCCAATGTCGCCGGTAATATTTCTTCTGTTGAAATAAAAAAAATGCCTTATTCAAACGGTGCCAAAGGATACACAAAAATACTTATTAAAACTAACGGAGTAATTAATCTTAATGCAAGTTCAGTACAATATATCCCTTCAGAAACCCCACCATCAGATACGAGCAATCGATTAATAACGACGAATCAAGAACCTTATGAATTCCAAAGAGAAATCGAACAACCTGAAAATAATACCCAAACTGTCTTGGATGACAAAAATACTAAAGACACTGTAAAAAAAATGTATCGTAATGGCAAAAGATACAATAAGTCAGACCTTTCTGAAGCTGAAATTTCCGACGAAGACAATGACCCTGAGCTAACCGAAGAACCTTCTGAAGAAAATTTAGATACGGAACCTGAAATCACGGATAATCAACCGACCAATGATATCAGTAACTTCCCTTCGGACGATAATTCCCAACAAAAATACCTGCTGGGATTAATGGTAGTTTTTATTATTATGACAAGTATCTACTTTTACATAAAAGCCCAGCATAAATTAACAAACGTTTTGGGTGAAAAACTTGATATTGATGTTAACAATACACCTGAAGACAAACAAACCGATTCAACAAAAAACAAAAGGAAGATAAGCTCTATTATAAATAAACTTGATGATGCTTATGCAAAAACAAATTCCATTCCGATGAAAGCTTTTATGCCTGCAACAGAAAATAAAACCGAACAGGTGGAAGATACAAATATAGTTGATTTAGATGCACTTTTTAAGGAAAAACTGTCAGCTCAGAATAATGATTCAGAAGATAATGATGCCTTTGATGATTTTCTAAGCGGCTTTTCCTTCAATGATGAAGATTTGATAAGCAAAGTAGAAAATCCTGAAACAACTGAATCTGCGGGATATGATGAAGATTTCTATGAAAATTTAATTAATAATCCGGATTTAAGATTTACTAAAGACGATATAGCTTGTTTTAATGAACTTTTAAGATCTGAAGTAAGCGACAACGTTATAAAAAATATAAAAGATTATGCTGTATCCTCTCCACAAAAACGCGAAGAATCTTGCTCAGAAAAATTGTTAGAAAAATTTGTAACTACTTATTCAATAACTCAGGATATATCTTTCACAACTTCAGATATAGATGTACTAAAAAAGCTTATTTCTGTTGAAATTGATAATGACTTTGTCTGCGATTTACGCACAGATTCAAGACGCACTGCGGAAATGGAGCAAGAGATTTTAGCCACAGAAAAAAGACTTAAAAAGAAATCCGAAATGATTACTCTGCATGTTAAGGACATGCTTCCGGACTTATCCGCAGCTTTAAAAGAACAAGGCAGCAAGCCTATTAAATCAGAGTTTAAACCGGAAACGGTATATTATTGTGAAGGATACGAAGTTAACAAGCTTTCGGTAGATTTTGATACACCCGACTTTGAAAAAGAACTGAAAAAATATGATGCTTTTCATTCACAACCGTCAGAAAAATACAATACTGTAGACAATTCTTATTCAAATTCAGTTAATAAGATTAATATTAAGGGGCTTCCTGATTTGCATGATGCACTTACACATCCGGCAAAGTATGATATTTCTGAAAAAGAAAACGCTAAAGCCAATGAAAATAGTCTTTTTGAAAATTTTGCTAATATCCAATTGAAGCCAATTGATGATAAAGAATCTGAACCAGCAGATAAAGATGAATTTATAGGTATGGTAAACGATAAAAATTTAAAAACAGATAAAACTTCGCACACTGTGAAAAAAGATAAGAAGATTACGACATGTGCAGAAAACAAACCACAAACGCATAATAACATTAAAAATGACAATAATAATGCGATTGCTAAAAATAAAACTGTTAATAAAGATAAAGTCCCAGTTTCAAACAAAAAACAAGATTTTGTTCCGATAAAATTAAACAGAACAAAAAATACTGCAACTGAATCCAAAAAGAAAGATAAGTCTAAAGATTTGGCCAATATACTTGAAAAAATCCGAAATGAAAGAAAGCAAAAAAAACTAACTGCAAATAATGCAAATTCAAACAGGAAAACAGAACCCGCCAAGAAAAATGTAGAATTAACTCCGCCGATTTTGGTTAAATGCATATTAGAAGGAGTAAGCTATGATATTTTGAGTTCTGTAGCAATCAATGAAAAAGTCGGCTGCCATTTGGCAAAATCGTCAGAAAAATATGCTGTTTTGGCATACAAGGAAAATGAATTGGCAATATTAAAAGAGTACGATACCCTTAAAAGCAACAAGATTAATGCACGACTGAGCGAAACTCAACCTGACGGAATACCAAGATATATAATAAGAATTGGTACAAACAAGTTTATTGTTGATATTAAGGACGAACAAGTCAGATATGTGATGGATTTATGATAAAAAAACTTTTAATCCTGTTTTTAATTCCGCTCTTCCTATGTTCATGCACAAAAAACACGAAAGAAACAATTTCTTTTGCTTCATGGGGTTCAGTAACTGAAGTTGGAATTATCAAAACCCTAATAAGTGAGTTTGAGAAAGATAATCCCGATATAAAAATTAATTTTATACATGTACCACAAAACTATTTTCAGAAAATCCACCTAATGTTTGCTTCAAATACTCCACCAGACGTTATTTTTCTGAATAATTTGTACCTTCCGATATATGCAAAACACCTTGAAAATTTAAGCGAATATGTTAATACTAATGATTTTTATCCTACAGCTATTCAGGGAATGAGTTACGAAGGGAAATTACTCGGCATTCCGAGAGATGTTTCGGATTTGGTTTTGTATGTAAATCTTGAAAAAACATCTTTGCCTGACAAAAATTGGACTTTAGAGAATTTAATAAAAGAATGTGGAATTCTAATTGATAAAAAAACCTTTTGTATAAGCTATGAGGATACTATGTATTGGTTATCACCTTATCTGGCGTATTTTGGCGGAGGGGTTCTTGATAATGACTTAAACATTATTGCCGATTCAACACAAAGTCAAACCGCAATTAATTTCTACAAGGATTTAAAAAAATATCATTATGCACCTGAAAAAAGTCAAGTCGGAAGTTCTACCCTTGCACAAATGTTCTTGGATGGTAAAATCGTCTTTTATTTGTCAGGACGTTGGATGTTTCCAAAAATTTCAGAAAATGCAACCTTCAAGTGGGCAGTAATTAATTTCCCTTACGGGGAATCTCCTCAACTCGTTGACACATCAGGCTGGTCTATCGCAAAAACTTCCAGACATAAAGAATCTGCGATAAAATTTGTAAAATTTTTAGCTGATAAAAAATCTTCAGAATATTTTGCCGAAACAGGGTTAATTGTTCCCGCTCGAAAAGATTCAGCAAAAATTCTTAATAACAATCTGCATAATGAAAAAGTATTTCTGGAAGTAATTGAAAAGGCAATGAGTACGCCTGTAAGCAAGGATTACAATAAACTTACAGACAAACTTAATAAAAAGCTTGATTTGTAGATTTTATTTTTTCCGTCTGAGATTTACTCATACCTTAAAGCATCAATCGGATTAAGTAAAGAGGCTTTATATGCCGGATAATATCCGAAGCCTATTCCAACAAGTCCGGAAAATCCAAAAGAAAGAAGAATCGGAGACAGCGTTATTACAACCGGAGCATCAAACAATGCGCTTACAAGCAAGGCAATAAATATTCCCGTTATAATTCCTATAAGTCCGCCAATCAATGACAAAACAAGTGCTTCTATCAAAAATTGCATACGAATATCCGATGCTCTTGCTCCGATAGCCATTCTAATACCTATTTCTTTGGTCCTCTCAGTTACAGATACAAGCATAATATTCATTATACCTATTCCGCCGACAACTAATGACACAGATGCTATTGATGCAAGAAGAATGGCAAAAGTCTGAACAGTTGATTTCATCTTTTCCTGAAATTCGGCGCTGTTTCTTATTTCAAAATCATCTGCCTGTGTTTTGCCTAAATTATGTCTGCTTCTGAGTATTCTTTTTATGTCGCTCTCAGCAGAACTTGTATCCTCCAAAGACTGTGCTTTAACAATAATCTGGCTCACAGAACCGGGAAAATCAGTTCCAAAAACCTTTCTTTGTGCGGTTGTAAGCGGTATAAATATCAAATCATCTTGATCCATCGGTCCCATTTGGCCTTTAGATTTAAGCGTTCCTATAACTCTAAATGGAATATTACCTACCCTTATTGTTTTGTCAATAGGATTTACATCACCGAACAGTTCAGCTTCAACCGTAGCACCAATCATGGCAACTTTTGCGGCATTTCTGTCGTCATCTCCAGTAAAAGGTCTTCCAAGCTCAATCTCATAGTTTTTGACATATAAATAGTCTGTCGTAATACCATAAACAGTAGTTGACCAGTTTTGATTGCCATACATAACCTGTTTAGTGGAATTCATAACAGGGGCAACAGCATCAATTCCTCGAGCCGTTCTTTTTATAGCCTCTGAGTCCTTTATGCTGAGCGTTGGTTTTGAGCCTATTCCTAAAGATATTCCGCCCGATTTTGCCGCAGCTGAACGTATAGTCAAGAGGTTAGAGCCCATAGATTCCATATTCGCCTGAACTTTCTTGTTAGCTCCGGAACCTATTGCTAGCATTATAATAACAGCCGCAACACCGATTATTATACCCAAGCTTGTAAGCGCTGAGCGCATTTTGTTAACCTCTAAAGATTTTAAAGCTATTGTTAATGTTGATTTAAAGTCTATCATAGTTTCAAGTTAATTTTACAATACTCGCAAACAATTGTCTATTATGTAAAAAGCTTGATACTACAAGCATATAAGCATTTTTAGCTCATCCTTTAATTTGTTAAGTTTTTTAAAATTTAACTTAAAAAGTGTTCACATTAATCAATTTCAAGAGTATTATTAATTTATGATTGATTTATCGGAGTTATATTCAGAAGTGCCTCCGACAAAACTCAGAAATAGAGATGAAAAGTTTTGTCCGGCTGCAACTTCCCGTTTCTGGAAGTTTATTGGTGATGTAGTATTTTACGGAATGCTTAAAAATCGTTTTTACGCATTCAGATATAAGGGTGCTGAGAATTTTTATACAAAAGCTCCGGATATGCCGATTATAATGTATGCTCCTCACTCAAACTGGTGGGACGGAATTGTAAGTTATGCCATTTGCGGCGGTATCTGTAATCAGGAGTTACGTTTGATGGTAGAAGAATTAAAACGTTTCCCTTTGTTAAGGCATGCCGGCTGTTTCAGTGTTAATAAAAAATCACCTCAAGCTTCTATGGAAGCAATAAAATACGCTATTGATGAGCTGGCAAATCCAAAATGCAACATGTATTTATACCCGCAAGGAATAATTAAACCGCCGAATTTCCGACCGATTGAGTTTCAATCCGGGCTTGCTTACATGGTAGAAAAAGCAGCTAAAAAGTACGGCAAAGTAGGTTTAATTCCGGTCGCAGTAAATTACTTCTTTTTAAGAGATAACAGACCAGAAGTTTTTGTAGAGTTCGGAAACCGCATAGAAGTGTTTAAAGATAAAAAAATCGACAGAAAAGAATTTACGGAATACCTGGCAAAAAATCTGGAAGAACTTTGCGATAAACAAATTTATGAAATAAGTCATGCACAATTTGACGGATATAATACCCTTTTCCAGCAACGTTTAAAATGGTATCGCAGAATAGAACAACGCTTAAAACGCACCGGCGAAACATTTATAATTCGCTAAGCTTTTGCACCAACAGATTTATAATAATTTATATAATCTATCATGCAGTCGAATTTACTTGCATAAACCATTTTATTAACTGTCATAAGATTCTCCTGTCTTTGGTTCAAATCAAGCCTCGAAATTACACCCTCATTATACTTAAGCTCATTTAGAGAAAAGTCTTTTTGCTCTAACGTTTGAATTTCTTCTTGTTTCTCAAGTTTTTCTTTATCCATATTAACAGCTACAAGTGCATCATTAACCTCTTGCATAGAAGTTAAATTTACTTTTTCGTAATTTTTAAGACTCTTTTCATACGCAGTTTTTTTCAGTTTAAGATTAGCTTTTATTCTTCCGCCGGCAAAAACATTTTGAATAACATTACCGCCTAATCCCCATAATGCATTGGAAGTTGTAAACAAGTCTCCAATTTGCCGTGAATTAAATAACATTCCTCCTCCGAGGCTTAAAGTCGGCAAACATTCTTTTCTTGCAATTCTAACATCAATTCCTGCTTTTTCAAGCATCTTTTCAGCCCTTAAATAATCAGGACGCTGCATTATTATATCGGAACTCACATACTCCGGCACGAAACCGGTATAAGTAAGTTCTCTCCAATCGATACGTTTAAATTCTTCTATGTTATTAGGGCTATCGCCAATTAGTACGGCAAGCGAATGCAATAGCTGAGTACGCTGTTTTTTTAATTCTGTCAAATCGGTAACACCTACTATATACAGTTCATTTGCTCTTACAAGGTCAGAAGTTGAAGCTATACCTTCCCGATTTGAGACATCCATCATTTCATAAATATTTTTTCTGAGTTCCACTATTTCTGTCTGTAAATCTATCATTGAATCTAATCTCACAATATTTACATAAGCACTCCCAACCGCAGATGCTATAGAAATATATGCTGCACGCTCGTCTAAAACAGATGCCTCATACAACTTCCTCTGTGCTGTAGTTTTATTGTGATTCTTACCAAACAAATCTAACTCATAATTTGCCAATATCGGGAACCCAAATACTTCGTGAGTTTTTCTGTTAAAATTTCCGTACCCTGGCATAAATCCCGCCTGAATTGAAGGAAGTTCCCCTGCCCTTTGAATAGCAATCTTATGATAATATTCTTCAACAGAAAGAGTTGCTATTTTTAAATCCTTATTATTTTCAACAGCTTTTATTATATAATCTTCAAGAATACTGTCATTAAACCCCTTCCACCATTCAAGATTTATATATTCATATTTGTTTTTTGCCGGCCTGATTCGTTCACTTTTATGGTTTTTAACTGTCTTACCGTTAACCTCTTCAATTCCATAAGACGGTAATATATAACACAATGCCAATGAAGCGATAATAAAAATTGAGAGCATTTTTTTCATATTATTGAAATTCTCCGAATACTTGATTTTTTATGACAACAATGATAACATAATTGTGTTGCATTTGCAACATGTAGTATTAACAACACTGTGTTTGAGGATTCGCTACATGAAAACAGAAATTCATGAACATTTTACAGATACTATATTTTATCAGATTGAACTTACTGCAAAATATTGCAAACTCCTTGGGCAACAGGTTTTTGAAAAATTCAATCTGGGGATTTCACTTGAGGAATATTCAGTATTAGATGTTTTAACAATAAATGATGCTTTGTGCCAAAGAGATATTGCCAAATTGATTCTTAAAGACAGGGCAAATACAGGGAAATTACTGGATACACTTGCATCAAAAAATTATATAACACGTGAATTAACTGTTAAAAATAATCGTCCCGTCAAGCTTGTTAAAATAACACAAGAGGGTATAAAAAAAGTCAATGAAGTTGCCGAAAAAGCACGACCTAACTATAATTTAGTCAAAGAAAAAATTAATAATCGAAATTTATCAAAGGTCGGTGATTTATTAAAAGAATTGAGAGAAATTTTGAAAGAAACAATAGAAATACAAATATAAGGGATTAAAAATGAGTGACGAACAAAATAAATTGAGTACCAAAAAACACTGGATAATATTTGGCGGAATAGTTGTTGCAGTAATCGTTATTTTTTTAATATCAGAAGCATTCAAATACCAGTCAACTGATGATGCTTATATCGAAACAACGACTGTCTCTGTGTCTCCGAAAGTTTCCGGACAAATTGTAAAGGTCCTTGTAAAAGATAATCAACAGGTGAAAGCCGGAGACATAGTTGCTGTTATTGATAAAGTCGATTATGAAGTAAAACTTCAGCAAGCAAAAGCTGCTTATGATAGGGCATTATTAAATCAACAAAATGCTCACGCGAATCTAAGTGCCGCTAATTCCGAGATTGAACTTGCAAAGAAAGATGTCGAAAGATATCAAAATCTTTATCAAGCGGGAGCCGTTTCAAAACAGACTTTGGACAAGGCTATCACCTATCTTGAAGCAGTACAGGCAAAACAAACAACAGCTGAGCAGGCTATATTTTCAACCAATCCTTCACACGCATCAAAGGTCGCAGATGCCGATTTGAACGTACTAAAGGCGCAAAAACGTGCTGCAGAATTAGCGCTTGAATACACAGATATTATTGCACCTATTGACGGAACTGTATCAAATAAAAAAGTAGAGGTCGGCATGATGGTTCAACCCGGTTCGCCATTGTTTGTAATTGTTCCTAACGATGTTTGGGTTGTGGCAAATTATAAAGAAACTCAAATTAAAGGCATGAAAAAAGGTATGCCTGTGGATATAAAGATTGACACCTATCCGAATAAAGTTTTTAAAGGAGAGATAGATTCAATACAAAGGGCTTCCGGTGCAAAATCGAGTTTATTTCCGCCTGAAAATGCCGTTGGTTCTTTCGTCAAAATTGTACAAAGGATTCCGGTTAAAATCGTATTTACGGAAGAAATTAATCCGGACGAATATTCAATAATTCCGGGCATGTCTGTTGTTCCGAAAATTAAAACTAAGTAACATTATATTTGCAATTATTTTTTTGTTTGATTACAATTAAATAGTTAGTTGTATATTTATTGGGGAAGTGTATGGACGGATATAGTTTTGACTTAATTACCGGACCTATGAGCTGTGGTAAGACAGAAGAACTTTTGAGAAGAATAAGAAGATGTCTGATTGCTAAAAAGCATGTTAAAGTGTTTTCTCCTGTGATTGATACAAGAGAAAACGGAAATTATATAAAATCCAGAAACGGTTTAACTATTGATGCAATAAAAATAAAAAATTCAGTTGAAATTTTTCGTCATGTAAAACCTGAAGATGAAGTAATTGCTATAGATGAACTGCAATTTTTTGATGAGAATATAACAAAAGTCGTAACCATATTGATGAACCAGGGTAAAAAAATAATTGCCTCCGGATTGGAGCTTGATTTTAAATCCGAGCCATTTGGTAAAATGCCTGAATTAATGTGTCTGGCAACACGTGTTGATAAATTGCATGCTATTTGTATGAAGTGCGGATGTGAACATGCCACAAGAACCCAAAGACTTATTAACGGAGAACCTGCAGATAAAAGCTCACCTTTGATTATGATTGGAGGTGATGAAACTTACGAAGCACGTTGTATTAAGTGTTACGAACTTCCTGATAAAAATAAAGAAAGCAATAAATTTGACAGCTATATGTCTGCTATAATTCCAGCCACAATAACAAAAAAGAAAACTACTAATACATTTGCAAACGTATAAATTTCTATGGTAAAACAAACTTCCGGCATCACAAGACACCGGAAGCTTTGAAAGGACAATTTATATTCTTTTCCTAAACCATTACTTCAAATTATTAATTTTATTATCATAATTACAGCAAGTTCAATGCTATTTGAGGCTGTTGGTTAGCTGTTGCTAACAAGGAAGCAGCTGACTGCTGTAATATTTGATACTTAATGTAGTTAGAAGATTCTTTAGCTACATCTGCATCTTTAAGTGTTGAAATTGACTGAGTTAAATTTTGTCTTTGTATATCGGTTGCATCTATTGCAGAATCAAGTCTGTTCATATAAGCACCGACTTTTGTAACTCTCAGCGAAACGTTGTCAATTGCAAGGTCGATATTGTCAATAAACGCACGAGCCGAACTGTCGTTTCTATATATTGCTGCACACATTTCTTCAATTGTAAATGTGGATGAACCGCTTGTAATTGTTGCACTTGTGCTGCCTGCCGTATATGTTATATCATTGTTTTCAGCCAGAGCAGCTGCCAAAGCAGATGCATAATACCCTGGTTTATAAACAATTGCCTGTCCCGGCTGTAAAACATTACCTGAAGCATCTGTCGGATCACCGTTTGCATTGATGTAACGTGCTTGATAGCAATACAAATCAGATTTTGTGTCGCTTGTACGTAAATCAACATAACCCGGTTGATCAGACGGCAAGTTTGTGTCGTATTTTGAAGCAAAGCCCAAAATTGTTGTCGATTTTGCCGATGCAAACAAGAATGCGTCCATCTTAATTACGCATCTTTGGTTTGAATACAAACCAACCTGAAGATTGATATCTTCGGTTCTTGAACCATCAAGCAGATAGGTATCGTTGAAATCTGTAATCGTGCAAAGACGATTGATTTCATCCATTCTCTGTTCGACTTCTATTCTGATTGCATTCAGAGAAGCAGAACCATAAGTACCGTTTGCTGCCTGCATGGTTAAATCTCTAATTCTTTGTAAATACTCATTAAGGATATCTAAAACTCCTTCCTGAGTAGTTAGCATGTCAAGCCCCATGCTCGCATTGGTTTCGATAATATCGTAACCATTAATCTTAGCCTGCATACCTTCGACTACCGAATAGCCGGCTGCGTCATCCTTACCGGAATTAATTCTAAACCCGGTACATAATTTTTCCATCGCCGCATTCATACCTCTGGTCGCAGACCTTAAATATTTTTGGGCAACGAGGGATGACAAATTCGTGTTAATTGTTAGTGTTGAAGTTGATCCCATGATAAATGTCCTTTCAATTTTTCCTTTCCCCATAGTTAACGGCACAAATTTTAAAAACTTTACAACTTTAGTTGCAGAATCCTCCATTTGGTGTAGCCGCCAGCATGAAAGCCTTTATTTATAAGCTTTTTGAAAATCACTAAAAATGAATTTTTGAGGCAAAATTTACTAAATCTACAACTAAAGTTGGAAAAAATTACTAATAAAACAAAAAATAATAACTAAAAAACATGCGTTATCCTGCGCACTGTTTTTATATCTAATAAATGCCTACTACCAGAATATAAACGGTATTCCCAAAGGTTTTTCCCCATAATTTCGCTTGTATGCTTCTCTTTTTGCTTCTGTAATCAAACCTTCTCGTATGACTTCTACTTTTTGTTCATAAACCGGTTTTTCTTTTAGCTCTTCATAGCGCGGATGCTCTTCTACATAAATAAAATCAGGGTCATCTTTTCCGATTCTAATCAATTCATTTTTAAGCATGCTCTCTCTTTTTAAAGTCTTAAATTTATCATTAACAAAATCAAGAAAAGTCGTTATTGTTGTTATAGTTTTAGGAATAGCTTTTAAAGGTATTTCCAGAGTATGATCTTTAACTTCAACATAATCTATTTTTCTGACAGAAACTTTCTGCATAATCTGTTTTAATTTTCCGTTATCATTATTAAAAATACGCAATGCGCATATAGGAGCATTTATATCGTATTTTGAAGATAAATATATACTCGAACCATAAGTCCCAAACTCGCCACAATACCCATTTTTATCATATAAATTAAAAAATTGACGTTTTCCTCGTTTGCCTGCCAGCTCAAATCTTGAAACATTTTCTCTGACAAATTGTTCTATTGGAACTATTTCCATAGTATACCCCTTTTATTTATCCCTTGAGATACGACTTAAGAATATTAACATAAATTAAGCGAATAAGCAATAAAAAGGGTGCGTCAAATTGACGCACCCTTTTTTATTTTCCTGTTTTCTATGCATTAACCAATGTTTTTCTCGGGCATGCGATAGCTGCTTGAGCTGCAGCAAGTTTTGCCTGCGGGATTCTGAATGGTGAGCAAGATACATAGTTAAGTCCGATTTTGTGAGCGTACTTAACAGAATCCGGATCTCCACCGTGTTCGCCGCAGATACCACCTACGAGAGAACTGTTAACCGCTTTACCTTCATTAATAGACATTTCGATTAATCTGCCTACACCCTTTTGGTCAAGTGTAATGAACGGATTTGAAGGAAGAATCTTTTGTTCAACATAGTTCTTTAAGAATTTACCTTCAGCGTCATCTCTTGAATAACCGAATGTCATCTGAGTAAGGTCATTTGTACCATAAGAGAAGAATTCAGCTTCTGTTGCGACTTCGTCAGCTGTTAATGCTGCACGAGGAATTTCAATCATAGTACCGAATTTATAATCTACTCTGATACCCTTTTCGTTCATAACTTGTTCAGCAACTGCCACAAGAGTAGCTTTAGCTGTCTTAAGTTCGTTGATGTGGCCAATAAGCGGAATCATTATCCAAGGTTGGATTTTAGCACCTTCCTTAGCCAAATCACAGCATGCTTCAAAAATCGCTCTAACCTGCATTTCATTGATTTCAGGGTAAGTTAAGCCTAAACGGCATCCTCTCAAGCCCATCATCGGGTTAGATTCAGACAAGTTTTCAACGATTTCAAGCATTTTTTCGTCTTCTGAGTAGTCTTGATTCAAAGCACGTTTTGTAGCAACTTTTTCAATCAATTCTATCTTAGAAGGCAAGAATTCATGCAACGGCGGATCAAGTAAACGAACTGTTAAAGGTTTGTCACCTAAAGCCTTGAACATTGCATAGAAATCTGAATATTGCATTGGTAACAAGTGAGAAAGTGCTTCTTTTCTTGCTTCTGTAGTAGATGCAATAATCATTTTTTGTACCCAAGGAAGTCTGTCAGGATCCATGAACATGTGTTCCGTTCTGCAAAGACCTACACCTTCAGCACCGAATTTTTTAGCATTTTCGATATCCTTTGGAGTATCCGCATTAGCTTCAACGTGAAGTTCTTTTATTTCGTCAACCCAACCAAAGAAAGTTTCGAAATCTTGATCAAGACCTGCTTGAACCATTTCAATAGCACCTTCCATAACTTCACCTGTTCCGCCGTCAAGAGAAATAATATCATCTTTGTGGAATACTGTTCCGTCCGCACAAGTGATTGTTTCTTTTGCAAGGTCGATAATCAAGTCTTCGCAACCTGAAACGCATGGTTTACCCATACCTTTAGCAACAACAGCTGCGTGGGAAGTAGCACCGCCTCTGAGGGTTAAAACACCTTGAGATACAGCCATACCATGAATGTCATCAGGACAAGTTTCAATTCTTACAAGAATAACTTTTTCGCCTGCTTCACCACGTCTTGCAGCTTCTTCAGTATCAAATACGATTTTACCTACTGCAGCACCCGGAGATGCGTTAACACCTTTAGAAACTTTGTGAGAGTGTTTAACTTTATCAGGATTAAAGCAAGGTAACAATACTTGGTATACAGAATAAGGATCAACCTGGTTGATAGCTTCTTCTTTTGTGATAATACCTTCATTATACATATCAACGGCAATCTTAATAGCAGCCTTAGCTGTTCTCTTACCGTTTCTTGTTTGTAAAATCCAAAGTTTACCACGTTCAACTGTAAATTCCATATCCTGAACATCGTGGTAGCCTTTTTCAAGTTGTTTAGCAATTTCTACGTATTGACGGTAGATATCAGGCATATCAGTTTCCAATTCAGCAATTTGCTTAGGAGTTCTGATACCTGCAACAACGTCTTCACCTTGAGCATTAACAAGATATTCACCGTAGAATTTATTTTCACCGGTAGCAGGGTTTCTTGTAAATGAAACACCTGTAGCACAGTCATTACCCATATTACCGAATACCATTGTTTGAACGTTAACAGCAGTACCGTAATTGTGGTCAATTTTGTTCATGTTTCTGTAAGCAACAGCTCTAGGAATGTTCCAAGAACGGAATACAGCTTCAATAGCTTCTTGAAGTTGTACGTAAGGATCCTGCGGGAATTCTTTACCTGTAACTTCCTTAATAGTTGCCTTGTATATAGGAATTAATGATTTCCAGCCTTCAGCAGAGATTTGAGTGTCTTCCGTAACACCTTCTCTTGCTTTAACTTTTTCTACTTCTGATTCAAAGTATTTTTGTCTGTCCATTTCCCAAGCTACTGAACCAAACATTGTCAAAAATCTTCTGTAAGAATCATAGCAGAAACGAGGATTATTAGTTAATTTAACCATTGCTTCAACTGTTTCGTCATTCAAGCCTAAGTTTAAAATAGTTTCCATCATGCCGGGCATTGAAATTCTTGCACCTGAACGAACAGAAACCAAAAGCGGATTATTTAAGTCGCCGAATTTTTTACCTGCTTGTTCTTCAACAGTTTTTAAAGCGTATTTAACTTCGTCCATCAAACCTTCAGGCATTTTGTTGCCATGGTTAATGTAGTCCATACAAGTTTCTGTTGTGATTGTTAATCCCGGAGGGACAGGAAGACCTAAATTAGTCATTTCTGCGAGGTTTGCACCTTTACCGCCGAGCAGAGCACGCATATTTGCGTTACCTTCTCTGAATAGCCATACTCTTTTTTCAGCCATTTTGTTTTTCTCCTTCTATAAATTTTGTCGGACATTTTGTCCAACCTACATCATTTTTAATTGTGAAGTACGCTTTTAACCGTACTTTTACAAGAAAAAGCATATCACGAAGGTTTTTCAATGTAAACCGCTAAAAGCACCTAAATACAATTATTTACTAATACACAACGGCACTTTAAACAGACATTATGCTATGTCTTTACATTTACCAAAATATATAATATCAAAAATATGATAAAAATTTGGCCTGGTATAACCTTTTAAACAAATCCGACAAAGGAGTTTGAAAAATTATATGCATAATTATTAACTTTTGTAAAACTTTTTGTAGAAAAATCAAAATATATAGCAAAAAAATTTTTTAGTGTTTTTATTATACATGTGTGTATAAGTACACTAGTAGGATATCAGAATTGGATTTAGGAGGAAAAAATGGAAATTCAATCAATTAGACCTTATGGTAGCAATACCAGTTTTAATGGTGTTAACGAAAGATTTGCAAAAAATGTTGCAAATGTAGCAATCGCTGGCGGTGGCGGCGGAAGAATCGGAAAGAATGCTCTTCGTGAGTATTTATTAGCAAATCACACTCCAAGCGGAGTTTATAACACTTGGGACAGATTAAAAGCGATTATACCAAATTTAAACCTTGTTGCTATAGTTATGGGTTCAATGGGTTTAAAAGGCGGTAAGACAATCCAGGATATAGGCGATGAAGATTTAAATGCACAAATCAAAAACGACAGCGTTTTGGGAAGATTGCCTGATTGTATCGCAACATCAATCAAACGTAATGAAGACGGTGATGTATTCTTGCATGTAAGTTCCGAAGTAGGCGGAGAAGAAGATATTGCACTTTATGCTACAAGAGATATTGTAGATTTATCAAAATGGAATGCAGAAATTTTACTTGATGCATCAGGCGCAAGAACAAGCAAAGCTGCTATGAAAGAATTGAAAGACGGAACTCCGACTGCTCAATACGCACTTCTTTCTGCTCCGAGCAAAGAAAAAGATAAATCAGTTACACCTATGCCAACCATTGTCGCAGGTGTAAACAGCGAAAGAATTGCAGATATTAAGAATGAAGGAGGAATAGCTTCTGCTGCAAGCTGTACAACAACTTGTATCGCTCCTATAATCAAATTGATGAATGACAAATTCGGTGTTGCAAGCGGATATATACAAACAGTCCATGCAGCTACAGCTACACAATTTACAGCTGATAAATCAAACAAAGAAGCAGACTCTAAAAAACGTGGTTCATTCGATTCAATGATTCCGACAACAACGGGTGCTGCTAAAGCGGTTGGACTTGTTATACCTGAACTTGACGGATTGCTTAACGGTTCTGCAACGCGTGTTCCTACTGCAGATGGTTCAATGGCTGATATTGTACTAACTTTGAAACAAAATGTAACAGTTGACGAAGTTAAGAAAGTATTTGAAGAGGCTGCTAAAAGTGAAGAATATAAAGATTTAATAGCTATGGCACCAAAAGGTTCAAGCTCAAAAGATGTAATCGGAATACACGAAAGCGCTTTAGTTATACCTGAAGGATTCGTTATGCCAAAGAAGGTTCCAAACCAAATCAGTATTAAAGCATACTATGATAACGAATTCGGTTATACAAGAAGCTACTTAACTCTTGCAAACGAAGTTGCAAAAGACGTTATTGCAGAAAAACAATAATTGTTTTGCATATAAAGAAAAAGGTTTGGCAGAAGCCAAACCTTTTTCTTTTTGGAATTTACCAGATAATCTATCCGAGTAATGGTTCCAAATCATCATCAATACCTTCATGGTTCCAGTCGAGATTTTCAATCTGTTCTGAAATATGTTGGAGTATAATAATAAGTTGTTCACAACAATCCTGGCAATTGCAAGCTTCAGGAATTTTATTCCAGATTGCTTCCTGCCATTCAAGCAATATACTCTGATTTGTACATACCTGCTCCATTTGAGATTGAAGTGTATTTGCCGTTGCAAGTATGAAGGCTACATTATTATTTGTATTTTCTAACAGGTTGTTAGTTGTATTCTGTGAATCGAGAATTTGCTGGAGCAATCCTTCAATAACATCAAGGTTGACTGTAACAGGAACAAAACTTATGTTTTGAATTAATTCCGTAATATCACTAAGCTGAGCATTGCCATGCTGGATAGCCTCATAAATATCTGCCAACTGTTGAATTTGTGTCATCTGATTTGCTTCAATATTATCAAGATGAGCAAATAATTCTGCAAATGCACCCAAGTTCTGTGCACTCAAACCGCCGATTGCATTTAATATAGCTTGTACGCCTGCTTGTTGGCTGGCATCCATATGTGCTAATTTATTCAATATAGCAAGAAGAGCAGCCTGCTGATTTGCATCCATTTCATCAAGCTTGTTAAGTACTGCAGCAAATCCTGCTTGAAGAGTAGCACTAAGCCCATTTATAGCTGCCAGAATATCTAAAGCCTGTTGCTGTTGTTCTTCTTGCATACCTTGCAATTGTTCAATAACACCAAGATATTGTTGCTGTTGTTCATCTTCCATATGTATCATTTGGTTCAAAATTGCAAGCAATTGAGCTTTTATATCATCTCCAAGACCTTGCATCATGTTTATAATACCAGTATAGTGCTGTTGTAATTGTCCGCTCATATTATTCATTGCTTCCAATATAGCCAAAGCTTGCTGCTGTTGCTCCTCTTGCATACCTTGAAGTTGAGCCATAACTTGAGCCGTACATGCCAGCATATTTGCATTCATATTTTCTGCAAGTGCAATCAATTGATTTAACTTTTGCTGAACAACATTACTGAATTGATCAATATGAGATATTACATTCAGCAAACCTGTTTGCAACTGTGTACTCATATGGTTAAGTTGTGCCAGTATATTAGTATATCCTGCCTGCATATGTCCATCTAAATTTTCGATAGCTTTTAATATATCTATTAATTTATTCTGTAGGCTTTCACTCATACCGTTAATTGCCGCAATAATTGCCGCATAGTTTGCTGCCTGATGTCCATCCATCTCATCCAATTTATCAAGCATTTGTTGCAATAATGCCATAAGGGCATCCATATTTGCGTTATTATTTGAGTCAAGAGCAAGTACAGCACTCAATATTTTCATTAATAAATCTTTTTGTTCTTGTGCAAGATTATTGCCGGCAAGAATAGCTTTTTCTATACGGAGCATAATTTTTTTCAACTCTTCATTTTGTTCAATCATTTGCTCCAAATATTGGTTATTTTGTTGCAATTCTGCTAATATATCGTCAAAATTAAGGTTTATATTAACATCTACATTTACCGTATTTTGAATTACCGGATCTGTATCTTTGTCTTTACCACAGCTTGCTAATAAAGCCAATGCACCGACTCCTATACCTAAAAGAGCAGGATGTGCGGCTACACCGCTAATAGCGCCGCCGATTGCACCGCCTAATGAACCTAGAGCATTACCACCAACAGCAAGCAACGCCGGACCTGCAACTATTCCGGCAACAGCAGCGGCACCGCCTACGAAAATTGCCTTAGGTAAATTTCTTTTAACGCTTTCCCAAACCAAACCGCCAGTAAGTTTACGTTTTACCGGTTTCGGTTTACAAACTTCCTCGCATTCCTTTAAAAATAATTGCGACATATCAACAGGATCTTGCTTTGAAGATAATTCTTTTGATAATTCGCTAACATCCATTTTTGAATAATCTTGACGTAAAGCATTAATTTGAGCTTCTGTCAAATCAGGTTTTTCAACCAATGCCCTACGTATCAAACTTTCAATAAAAACTTGTTTTGCATCGACTCCCCTCGGTCCGTTGAATGATGGTGTCATATTAAGTTACTCCTTTCTTTAACTATGTAACTAACCTACTTTCCTCATGTATTACGGCAGGTTTTCAAAAAACTTTAGCTTTTTCTGAAAAATTGTTACAAAAGTTAATCCAATATAATTAATTTCCCGTGTACGAATATGTATATATTATTAAAGTAAACCAATTATTAAATATTGCCCAGTTTTTGTTAAAAATAATCAAAAAATGTCCTAAATTCAAGTATATATTGAAAAATTCGCATTAACAAAACTTCATAATTGCGATTTTATTGTTTATAATTATTAATATTAAATGATTTTATTAATTATTTTAAATAATTACTTTAAAAATGTTTATATTTATAATATTATTAGCTTATTGATTTAAATGAATACAATATTTTGGTAGATATTACAATGAACTGTAATATTTACCCCTCGGGACGTAGCAAGGTCTCCACGAGCAAGTTGACTAAATGTCAAGTTGCGAGAAGGAGGGGGCTGGTAGCGTCGCTACCAAGATGCGCCCTACTAATTGAAAACTGAATACAATATTTTGGTAGATATTACAATGAACTGTAATATTTACCCCTCGGGACGTAGCGCAGCTTGGTAGCGTACCACCTTGGGGTGGTGGGGGTCGCAGGTTCAAATCCTGTCGTTCCGACCATTTAAAACAAAAGCAGAACGTTCAAAAGAACGTTCTGCTTTTGTTTCTTTGTTATAAATAATTTATTATCCGATTAACTTAGCTTTATCTTCCTCGGTTACACCTTTAATTGTAAGGTTAATTCTGCCTTTGTCATCAATTTTTATAACCTTAACGATTACTTCGTCGCCGATATTAACGTGAGGTTCGATTGTCTCAATTCTTTCCTGACAGATTTGGGAAATATGAACCATGCCGTCCTTACCGCCCCCGAGTTCAACGAAAGCACCGATGGGTATAATCCTTACTACTTTTCCTTTAATAACCATGCCGACTTCGGGCTTAAAAGTAAGGTCATTAATCATCTTCTTAGCGATTGCAGCACCTTCCTGATCATTTGAAGTAATAGTTACAACACCGTTGTCCTGAATATCAATTTCAGCACCGGAAGCTTCAATTATTGCTCTAATCTGTTTACCACCTGGTCCGATAACTGTTCCGATATCGTCAATCGGTATAGTCATTGTAGAAATTGAAGGTGCGAATGGTGAAAGCTCCTTAGCCGGTTCAGTAATAACTTTTCTCATTTCGCCCAAGATATGAAGTCTGCCTTCTTTAGCTTGTGCAAGTGCACGTCTTAAAGTATCATTTGCAATACCTTTAGCTTTCATATCCATTTGAAGGGCGGTAATACCGTCATCATTACCGGTTACTTTAAAGTCCATATCACCGAGGAAGTCCTCAATACCTTGAATATCGGTTAATACAACAGGTTCTCTGCCGGGTTCTGTAATCATACCCATTGCGACACCACCTATCATACACTTAACCGGAACACCTGCGTTCATCAAAGCCATGGAAGAACCGCATGTTGAACCCATTGATGTTGAACCGTTTGATTCAAGTACATCTGATGTTACTCTGATTGTGTATCCAAATTCTTCTTGTGAAGGTAATGCCGGAACATTTGCTCTTTCGGCAAGATTTCCGTGTCCTACTTCACGTCTGCCCGGACCTCTTAACGGTTTAACTTCACCAACTGAGAACCCTGGGAAGATGTATTTATGCATATATGATTTTTTAACTTCCGGATCAACACCGTCAAGCTCTTGTGCCATTGCCGGCCCTGCAAGAGTAGCAACAGAAAGTATCTGAGTTTGACCTCTTGTAAATACAGCTGAACCGTGTGCTCTCGGTATAACACCAACTTCGCACCAGATAGGACGAACTTCGGTTGGTTTTCTGCCATCAGCACGAACGCCTTCATCAAGAATCATTGCACGCATTATGTGTTTTTCTGCATTTTTAAATTCTTCAGCAACAAAATCAATTCCTGTTTCTTCAATAATTTGTTTAATATAGTGATCTTCAGGAAGTGCTTCAACCTTTTCTTTTACAAGGTTTTTAGCTTCTTCCAGTTTATTTTGTCTGTATTCTCTGTCAAAATTATGATAAGCATCAAAAATCATATCATGAGCTGTATCTTCAATGATTTTTGCTAATTCTGATGTGTCATAAGGATTAACAAATTCTTCTTTAACAACTCCGCATGCTTTTGCGAATTCTAATTGTGCCTCACATTGTTTTCTGATTTCCACTTGAGCAAATTCAACAGCATTCATAATATCATCTTCTGTTACGAATTTACATCCAGCCTCAACCATAATTACAGAATCATGCGTACCTGCAACTACTATATCCAAATCTGATGCGTCAGCCTGTCTGTGAGTCGGATTAGCTATCATGTTGCCGTTTTCATCTTTCGATACACGAACTGCACCAATAGGACCTTCAAACGGTGCACCAGAGAGCATTAAAGCGCAAGAAGCACCTAACATAGCCAACGTATCGGGTTGATTTTCCTGATCGTAACTGAACAACTGTGCTACGATTTGTATATCATTTCTGTATCCTTTTGGAAACAGAGGTCTGATTGGCCTGTCTATCAAACGTGAAATAAGAATTGCCTTATCGCTTGCTTTGCCTTCGGAACGATTGTATCCGCCAGGGATTCTGCCGATTGAGGACATTCTTTCTTCATAATCAATAAGTAAAGGGAAAAAGTCTATCCCGACTCTTGGTTCTTTACTTACACAGCAATGCACAAATAACATTGTGTCTCCGCATCTTACGGTAACACTTCCGTTAGTTGACTGTGCATACTTTCCTGTTTCTACAGTGACGGTCTTACCGCCGATTTCTAACTGAAAACTTTTTGTTTCCGGTATTGTCATTTTTCCTTCTTTCTCCCGGTTACTCGAAAACCGGGCGCTTCCATTAATTAAATATTCTCTCGATTCTAATTATAATATAAACAAAGTAAATTTGCCAAAATACCATAAGACTCAGGAATATTTTATATTGCGAAATTTAGTTCGGTAAACAAAAAAATAACAAAGCCTTACATCACCACCGCCATTAAAAAAGAACACTCATAAGAACTCTTTTTTTATTTATTGTCAGGCAATATACATAAACAAACTAAGATATTAGAAAAGTTAATATATAAATCGTGTTGGATTATAATCATCCAACGCAACTACAAGCTTTTATTTTTAAATTTTGAATTTTTGACAAAAAATACTAGTAAGGATCTATATACATTTCGTCTTTATCGAGTGTCGGACCAACATTTTTGGAATGTTTTGCCCAAATATAGGCCCCTCCATATACTAACAAAAATACAGATAAAGCAAGCCACGTTCCGTCCTTATCGCGTTCTTTTTGTTCTGCAAGGTTAGTCTGTTGCTCCTCTCCAATACTAACAGTATCAGTTTTCAACTCCTGTCCTTTAAGGCCATTAATACCGGATAATAATAATCCACCGGCCAACAGGTATGGAGCAAGTCTGAGTTTCGCCTTATGTAACCGCCCTCCCCTGTGCAAAAATGTCTTTACAGAATTCTCTGCCAAGCAAATCCCATTAGTTCTCATAATAAACTCCTTTATACACCACACCCACAGTTTTACACGAAATACACAACAATACAAGTGGTTGCTTAATAAAAATTGATAAGTTATAAAAATATTTGTAAAATACAGAACCACTAGATAATAAAAAAGTGAAAATTGAAATCCATCAAGGGGTAAATATAAACAACAAAAAAACGGAATTACAAATCCTTAGTAATTCCGCTTTTGTTTAAAATAGATGCTGGCAGCGCGAGTGAGCAGAGTGCGAAGTGCTTTTGCAAAAAGAATGAAATTCTTTGAAGCAAAACACGTAGGCACGTTTAGTGCGAACGAGCAAGGCCACATCAAATTGAAAAGACCTTAAACTGAATATCCACTCTAGTTTAAGGTCTTTGAAATTTAGATGCTGGCAACGTGCTATCTTCCCAGGCGGTGGCCCGCCAAGTATTTTCACCTCTGTAGGTCTTTACGACTGTGTTCGGGATGGGAACAGGTGGTTTCCCTACGATTGGTCACCAGCAAACTTGTCGTCTGCTGTCATCGATTATTCTCGACTTCAGCTTGTACGCTGAAGATTGCACAAGATAAATATCATCAATTTAACCTTTCCGCTCGAGCTGTAGGCTCCTGTGAAATCAAAGATTTCTACGTCGCCATCGTAGTGCTTCGTCACCTGCTTGCATTTGCCTGCGCAAACGCAACCCGTGACTACGCACCGCCCTGCGGG
>Ga0310690_10000680_pt1 | contig 68731 bp, 73 predicted proteins | sample AusTroGonzalo_MG_2_FD_207661 | JGI IMG/M metagenome (GOLD analysis project Ga0310690, IMG submission 207661) | Bovine rumen microbial communities from tropical cattle in Woodstock, Queensland, Australia - Gonzalo_04 (v2) (version 2) | ecosystem: Host-associated > Mammals > Digestive system >... | reverse complement strand
TTTAAATTCATGATCATCTGCATATATAAAGCCATCTTTGCCAACAACTGTTTTAAAATCAGAATTATCAATACACAATTCAGACAAATAACGTAAACATGCATACTTTTTTATACGAGAATCCAGACTGGAAAAACCTTTGTCCAGCTTTTCGCGTTTATGTTTACTATTTAAATCATCTAGAATTTTCTTGTGCTTATTTAATTTCGCCATCAAAGTCTTGAAAACATCAGGAGACAAAGTTTGTTTCTGTGCTTTGGTTTCTTCAATTTCTTGTTTCTTTTTTTCTAAAAACCCATTTATGTTTTGTATTGCGACATCTTTTTCCTGTGTTATGTTTTTTACTTCTTCTAACAGTTTTTCATATTCTGCCCATTTATCGAAATCTAATACCAAATTTGCCATAACTGCAGCATATTCACGTTCGTCTGTTTGGTTTTCAAAAACCATTTCTCGAATTAATTCTTTTATCTTTCTTAATGCCATACCATTACCTTTTATTTTTGACAAAAAAATTATATCACAAATCAGGATAAAAAGCGAATATTTTCAATATGAAATATGGGCGAATGTGATTAGTTTTATGTGGATAGAACAACAAATATCACCACCATATCAATCATCATCTCTGATTCCAGAAAATTAAAAAACAGGAATGTAAAAATTCCTGTTTTTCTTACAATTAACTCCAAATAAGCTCCAAAACTTTTTAACACCACAAAACCAACAGATAATTTTATAAAAAGATTCTCCAGAAAACTGAGAAACATCTATGGTCGGAGTAGCGGGGTTCGAACCCACGACCTCTACGTCCCGAACGTAGCGCTCTACCAGGCTGAGCTATACTCCGAAAACGAAACTATTTTACATTTCGTTTTTAATTTTGCAATGCATTATTTCACACGTTTCAAAATCAAAGTTGCGTTTGTTCCACCAAACCCAAATGAATTACTTAATGTGACATCAACTTGACGCTTTTGTGCAACATTCGGAACAAGATTGAAATCACCAACCTCTTCTATTGGATTTTCCAAATTGATTGTTGGCGGCACAATATTATCACGAATCGCCAACGCACAGAATATTGCTTCGATTGCACCTGCTGCCCCTAATAAATGCCCTGTCATTGATTTAGTCGAAGACATACATGTTTTACCATTATCAAATAAATCTTTAACAGCAACCAATTCACCAACATCACCTACCCCCGTTGATGTTCCATGCGCATTGATATAATCAACATCACTTGGTTTTAATCCCGCTTTGTCCAGCGCGATTTGCATTGCACGCTTACCACCTGCGCCTTCTGGGGCTGGGGCAGTAATATGATGTGCGTCCGCACTCATTCCAAAACCGACAACTTCAGCATAGATTTTTGCACCACGTTTTTTTGCATGTTCATATTCTTCCAGAACTAAAACCCCGGAACCTTCACCCATGACAAAACCATCACGATCTTTGTCCCATGGACGTGACGCATGTTCAGGATCATCGTTTCGTGTACTTAATGCACGCATTGCAGAAAATCCAATCATACCTAATGGACATACTGCCGCTTCTGTACCACCACAAATCATAATATCTGCATCACCGCGTTTGATTATTTCTGCACCTTCGCCGATAGAATGTGTTCCTGTTGCACACGCAGTCGCCATCGCAATATTTGGTCCAGAAAAACCATACCGAATCGAAACATAACCAGATGTCATGTTAACAACACATTTTGGAACAAAGAAAGGGCTGACAAAACGCGAACCATGTTCAATTATATCTTTGTCTGTCAACGCAATAGTAGACAATCCACCAACACCGCTACCAATTGAAACACCAACACGATTTTTATCGCCATCATAATCAATTAAACCCGCATCACGAATTGCTTCATCAGCAGCAACCAAACCATAGATAATTGTGTTTTCCATTTTTCTTTGGTCACGCGGATCAATAACAGTATCTGGATTAAAATCTCCAGGTTCAGTACCACGATGCGGAACCCCGGCAATTTTTGATGCCAGTTCTTCTGTGTCAAAACTTGTGATTTTATGAATACCAGTTTTGCCATCCAATAAATTTTTCCATGCATAATCAATACCACATCCCACAGGCGAAACAATACCCATACCAGTAATAACAACTCTTGTCATAAAATAATCCTTTTTTTACTTTTTCGGGCAAATTATACATTAAACAAAAACACAAATCAACGACATAAAAAAAGTCGCCATTTAAGGCGACATTAAAAAACTCAAACACAAATTATTTTTTTGCAGGTGCTGCTTTCTTTGCATGTGTTTCAATATATTTCACAGCATCGCCAACAGTTGTTAATTGTGTTGCGGCATCATCTGGAATTTGAATACCAAATTCTTTTTCTACTTCCATAACAATTTCTACAACGTCCAATGAATCCGCACCCAAATCATTTACAAAAGAAGCAGTTTCTGTAACCTTAGACGCATCAACACCCAATTTATCACATACAATTTGTTTTACTTTTTCAAAAGTTGACATTTTATATCCTTTGTTTTTGTTAACCTTGTGGCCCACTTTACCCGGGCGCCTTTCCTAATAAAATATCATTTTATATGCCTGGTGTCAAGAAATTATAACAAACAATAACAAAAACACTTTGACTTGGTTGACAATTATATTATGCAAATAAATCTGATAATAAATCGTTCATATTGTCACGCAGCCTGTCTTTGTCAGGGTTCCAAACCAATGAATGCATTAAAAATTTATGCACATCATCCATTGTCACATCAGGAATTCCTGCACGCATAACAACACGTTTCCATGCGACACGCGGGTCAGTCAAATGAAAACGTCCACGCCCCATAAATACCCATTCACCATCTTGTGGTAATTCTTGCAATAATAAAACGGCCTTGTCTGACAAAGGGAAATCACCCCATAAATCATGATTAAAATCTAAATCTTCCCAGCGCATTTTAAATATCTTGGTCTTTGGAGTAAATCCATATATCAACATTAAAAACGCAGAACGCAAACCGATATCTTGTTCTTTGTTTATCGCAGACAACAATTTTTGCAGACCATATTTATTTAATTTTCTTTCCCGTCTAACTACATTTATGCGCACAATTTTATCCATTGGATTATCTTTTCGATACCCCATATCAATCGCATAATTAAATATGCTTTGTAATAACTCTTGCATGCGGGCAGCCATTGCGCGCCCATCTATTCTGTCCAACGTATATTGTAATTCTTTATCTGTTAAATCTTGAATACTTTCTTTAAACAAATTCTTAAAATGTAGATTTATCGCACGTTTCAACTTATTCAAAGAATCTTCGCCACGGCGCACTTTACGTTCAAGATATATATCAACAAAATCTTTGAACAAAATTTTTTTTCTGCGGGCTGGAATTTTTTTGGTTGCATCTTCCAGTACTTCATTAACCTTTGCGCGCGCTTCTTCTATATCTGTTTCTGGATATTTTCCAATAATTATTCTTTTGTCACGACCATTTATACGTTTACGAACAAAGAAACTTTTTACACCACGTTGCGTTATATACATGCGTAATCTTGGTTCAGATAAGTCTTGAACCACGTCAAACCCTGTTTCTGGTGCAGGAAGAGAATCAAGGATATATGAATTAAAGAAAAATTGATGTGCCATGATTTCCCCCGATTATTCACCTACTTTTAACGCATTAATAAATGCAGATTGTGGTATTTCTACATTACCAAATGTACGAAGACGTTTTTTACCTTCTTTCTGTTTTTCTAATAACTTTCTTTTACGCGTTATATCACCACCGTAACATTTTGCAGTCACATCTTTGCGGTATGCAGCAATTGTTTCACGCGCAATAATTTTTCCACCAATTGCAGCCTGTAATGGAATCTTAAATTGATGACGTGGAATTAAATCTTTTAATTTTTCAACAATTTGACGGCCACGTTTTTCAGCCCATCCACGATGACAAAGAAATGACAAAGGTTCAACATTTTCATCATTAACCAAAATAGAAACTTTGACCAAATCACTACTGCGATAATCATATAAAACATAATCAAACGATGCGTAACCAGAAGACAAAGATTTCACCCTGTCATAAAAATCAAACACTATTTCAGCCAAAGGCAACTGATATACAAGCACCGCACGATTACCAACATAAGAAATATTTTCTTGAACACCACGACGCGATGCACATAATTCCATGATTGCCCCTAAATATTTATCAGGCATCATTATTGTTGCACGCACCCACGGTTCTTCAATAGATTCGATTCGTGTTATATCTGGCATATCTGCTGGATTTTCTAAATCCATAACAGACCCGTCGCGTAAATGAATCTTGTATAACACACTTGGAACTGTATTTATCAAAGACAAATTAAATTCACGATTTAAACGTTCACTGATAATTTCCATATGCAACAACCCCAAAAATCCGCAACGCAACCCAAAACCCAGTGCAGAAGATTTCTCCGTTGTAAACACAAAAGAAGCATCGTTCAATGCTAATTTTTCAGCACCTTCACGCAAATCAGGATAATCGTTTGCTTCCACTGGAAAAAATGAAGAAAACACGACAGGAACAGACGGTTTAAAACCTGGCAACATTTCAACTTCACTTCGTGCATCACAAATTGTATCACCTACTTTGCAATCGTGTATTGTTTTCATACCCGTAATTATAAAGCCGATTTCACCAGTATTTAAACATTCTGTATTTTCCATTTTTGGTGTAAAATAGCCAATTTTTTCAATAACGTACTCTGCACCTGTCGCAATAAATTTTATTTTTTGACCACGCGATAATTTTCCATCAACAACACGAACTAAAACAACAACCCCAAGATAAGAATCGTACCATGAATCAACCAACAATGCACGTGTTGGGGCATTCTCGTTTCCATGTGGTGCTGGTAATTTATTTACAATTTCTTCTAATAATTCAGGAACCCCCGCACCTGTTTTTCCAGAAACACATAACGAATCGGATGCATCCATACCAATAACATCTGCGATTTGTTCGCGTGTAGCAGCAACATCACTGGATGGCAAATCTATTTTATTTAACACAGGCAACATTTCCAAATCATTATCCAACGCAAGATATGCATTTGCTAATGTTTGTGCTTGAACACCTTGGGTTGCATCGACTAAAACAATTGCACCCTCACATGCAGCCAACGAACGCGAAACTTCATAAGAAAAATCGACATGTCCAGGTGTATCCATTAAATTCAATTGGTATGTTTCTCCGTTTTTCGCAACATAATTCAAACGCACAGTTTGGGCCTTGATTGTAATTCCACGTTCACGTTCAATATCCATAGAATCAAGAACTTGTGCTTTCATTTCACGCGATTCAAGACCACCTGTATATTCAATTAATCTGTCTGATAACGTAGATTTACCATGATCAATATGTGCAACAATTGAAAAATTTCTTATATGATCCTGTTTCATTCCTTTCACCTGTCCTTGTTTATTTTTCAATATTATTTAATAATTCTTCAATTCTGCTGGCGCGTTCCAGGGTGTCATCATAAACAAATCGTATTTCAGGGACATATTTTTGATCTATCTTTTGTGCCAAAGCGAATCGAACTTTTTTTGTTATTTCATCAAGATGTTTTTGCACAGCATCTTTGTTTTCATGCGCATAAAAAAATAATTTTACAAATTGCATGCCACCATGTGCCTGAGCACCGACCAAAGAAACCCCACTAATCAAATCATCATCAGAAAAATCGTGTTGCAAAATTTGCGCGACTAAGGTTTGAACTTTGCTTGCAATCTTTTCACTACGATTAGAATTTGTTTGCCGTTTTATCATAAAAAACCTTTTCTCTTCTGCGGCAATAATACACTGGTATATAAAAAACACAAGAAAATTATTATAGGCTTGAACAAAATTAACAGATATCTTAATATGTCATACATGAAGCTAATAACAAAAATATTAGAAAAGTCTGAACAACCATGGTACACATGGGTCGTTTTTATAATGACAGTTTTTGAATCGATATTTTTATTCATTCCACCCGAAGTTTTTATAACCCCCGCAATTGTTGCAAACAAAAAACGCGCTGTACCGGTTGTTACATCTGCTGCACTGGGATCAATTGTTGGTGGTACAATTGCGTACATGATTGGTTTTTGGTTATTTGATACTGTTGGTATGTGGTTAATTCAGCACGTGGCCAGTATGGAAAAATTTGAATTAACACAATCTATGTTTAATCAATATGGTGTCTTGATAATAATTTTGACGGCGATTACCCCGATACCATACAAAGTACTGGCAATTTGCGCAGGATTTTTGCAATACCCTGTATTGTTATTTCTTGGGGTATCCGCATTATTTAGAACTGGTCGTTTTGCGATAATTGGTTTTTTGCTTTGGCGATTTCAAGAACGTGCAAATTCAATTGTAAAGAAATATTCATGGCAATTAACAATTGCCGCTATTATCTTTGCTTTGCTTGGATTATTGATTATGACATTGATGTAAAAAAATCGGCATAATGCCGATTTTTTTTCTTATTCAACCCAAATTTCAGCTTTACGTTCACCATCAAAACTATTAACAGGCAACAACATATCTGCACTAATTTTACCATTTTCTATGGTAATACCATCCCCTGCTTCCAAATTCCAACGTTGTCTGTCTTCTTCTGATACGTGTATATCAGTGTTAGATACGTGTGTATTAACATCGCCTTCTATTACATTTACTTTATCACGTAAATTTATAACATCCTGAGATGCAACAGCTGGCCCAGAAGAAGTTGTTTCAGCTTTGACACCTGCTGGATGCAAATATTTTCCCAAAGACAAACGTGCCGCATTTGCTTCTGGAATCTTTGCAGTATTTATTTTTGCAGCCGCAGGAACACCACCTGTTTTAATAACATTTGATGTATTCAAACGAACAGAACCTGTTCTGGCCGGGGTCAGATTTTCATTTTTCTGTGCAGTAACATTAACCCCAGGTACCGTCCCACCCAATTTTTTAATAGTTGGTGCAGCATCTGCAGCCCCCAGCAACAAAATGCCCATCATACTAAACACAGATATTTTTAATATATTTTTTTTCATTTCTTCCTCTTTCAGTTTTTTTGTTTATTAAAAAGAATATCTTATTCCAACAGAAACGGTATTATCTTTGATTAATCCAACTTCTGTCTTTACCTCTGTTCCGCCACCAGTATCTAAATCAAGGTCTCCACCTTCATACAAAGAAAAGCGATACCTTAAATCCAGATTTATCTTTTCATCTAATTTATAAGACCAACCGAACATCAATGCCCCCATTGGCGAAAAATTTGTCGCAGATTTATCGGTAACTACAGACGATTCAATACTTGTCTTGACTATTGCGATACCAGCCCCAGCGCCAACATACACACCACGCCAAAAATCATAGTATCCGTTCACAGACGTATAAATCGTTTCCAGGTTAAATTCTGTCTTTTCTGTTGGATAATTCAAATAATATTCTGTTTCCGTTTCTGAACATTTTCCTGTATACCCAAATTCCAAATCAGCGCGCCAATTTTTTGCAGGATGTCCACCAAAAAAAACATCAACACCAACAACAGGCTTCAAACTGAAAGAATCAGAATCAAGTTTTGTTCCCGCTTCGTCCTTGTAAGTATTCTTCCAACTTAAAAAGGATAAATCGCCGCGCAATCCCATATACATACGACCAACAGAATCACGTTCTGGGCGAATATTTAAATCACCATACAAATCGACATTGCTTGCCATACAAACACACGGCAACACAAATGTGCCAAAAGCGACCGATAAAATACCATTTAATTTTTTCATAATGTCCTTTCCATATACATATATAATATCACAATAAAGTATTTTTTCCAAAAACAATTTATATAAATTTTTATTTTTTACATAATAAGGCCTTGCCCAAAAAAAAATTTTTTACTATCATGACACTATCATGGAAAATAAAACAACTATATCTTTTGCAAATGTTTCGGCTAATTACGATAACGGACATGATGTTTTGACAGATGTCTCTTTTAATATTAGTGGCGGCGCATTCTATTTTTTAACTGGGGCCAGTGGCGCGGGAAAAACGACTTTGTTGCGATTGATATACCAATTGCACAAACCGTCTAAGGGAACCATAAAACTGTTTGGCAAAGATTGTGATGGTATTTCGCATGATGACATTTCTCAATTACGACATAAAATGGCAATTGTATTCCAAGAATATTCCTTGATTTCACATATGTCTGTTTTTGATAATGTTGCATTACCGTTACGTGTACGTGGATTTAGTAGTGAAAAAATAAAAAAACTGGTCACTAAAACACTTGAATGGGTTGGTTTGGGAAAATATGCAAATTCATATCCAGTTGAACTTAGTGGTGGTCAACAGCAACGTGTTTCTGTTGCACGCGCAATAATTATCCAACCGGCTATTTTATTAGCCGATGAACCAACGGGAAATCTTGACGATGAAAATGCGTCTCGTCTGATGGAATTGTTTATACAAATGAATAAGCTATTCGGAACAACTGTGATATTGGCAACACATAATAAAAAATTACTGGACACATATCGTTTTCCTGTAATCACTATCGAAAACCACCATGTCACATTTTCGGGTGCAACAAATGAAACGAATCCTGATTTGCGGAAATGGAAAGGACCAAAGCCACAATCACAAAACGATTTTATAGAAATTTCAAAACAATTCGAAAATATCGGGAAAGCATAATGAAAAAGACCCCACTTGTTTTTTCACTGGTCAAAGAACAATCTGTATTTATGACGATTGTCATATCAGCAATGACTTTTTTAGCGGTTTTAGCACTGGGTATCGCACTGTCAGTTGGCACGGGTGTTGCACGTTGGAACAACGAATGGAATAAATACGCAACTGTACAAATCGTAAATCCTGAAAACAGTGCATCTGTTAAAAAGATACTGGACACCAACAAAGACAAAATCGAATATGTCAAAGAAATTTCAAAATCTGAAATGGAACAAATGATGCAACCATGGGTTTCAAACGGTGCAAGATTAAATAATTATTTACCCCAAATGTTTGAAATAAAGGTAAAAAATACATCCGATATTCCTGTAATCAAAGAACAAATCGCATCCAAGGCCAAATTTCTAAAACATTCTTCCGCATTAAAAACATCTATCTCGGCAGGTTGGAAACTTGTTGGCATAACGTGTTTAATACTGTCTTTGATATTAATATCCATCGGTGTATGTGTATCCTATATTTCAAGAAATATTGCAATGTTGCACAAGCATGAACTGGAAATATTAAATCAAGTTGGTGCAACAGATAAATTCATTGCACACCAAATGCAAATTATTGTTGCAAAAATAAGTTCTGTTGCGTGTTTGATTGGTTTTGTTTTGTCTGTTCCTGTTATTGCCATGATTTTATCAACCGCACATTCTGCACGTGTTGGCTTACTGGCTACACTGACACTTTCTGGCGGAAACATTATCGCTTTAATCTTGTTACCAATATTAATCGTTATTTTTTCTGTCTATATAACAAAGAAAACAACCATAAAAATATTATCTAGAAGTTAATGAAGTGTATTCCTGTATCTTTGGTGTTAATATGTTGTTTCATATTTGGTGGAATTGTATTCAAAAGTATGACACCACCAAGATGTGGCACATTACAACAAACAGACAGCATTTTTGTTTTAACTGGCGATATCAGACGTATACCATATGCATTAAAAAAACTTGATGATTTGCAATACGGGAATCTTTATATCATTGGTGCTGGGGCACAACAAAATATAACCACAAAAAAACATATTAACGTTGAAACGATTTCAAAATCCACTTACCAAAATGCATTGGCTATAAAAAACATAGTAACCAAAGAAAAATTAAATCGTATAATTCTTGTGACCACAGAAGACCATATGAATCGCGCACTTTATTTAATGCATGAAACACTACCAAACACAGATATCGTCGCATGCCCTGCTTCATTAACAGGAATGCCTACCCCAATACGTGTAAAACGTTGGGCAATAGAATATATAAAATATATTGTGACATTATTCGGGATAAAGGAAAGTTAATGCAATGTTAAGAACAATAATATTTAAAATCATACTTTTATCGTGGTTTTTGTTTTTTATACCTTTTTTGTTTGTTGGTTTGGTTTCCAGAAAACTTGAACGCGCGATAATTTTGGCTGATGCATGGGGTGTATTATTCATTACCCGAATCATTGCTGGCATAAAATACGAAATACATTACCCACTGGTAAATGAAAATGGCATTCCGTTTAAACACAATATCAATCAACGGCTTGACGGACGTGCAATTATCGCAGCCAAACACATGTCTATGCTTGAAATCGCGATATTGGTCACACATGTTCCAAATGCATTTTTTATTATGAAACGTGAATTGCTTTGGATTCCTATTTACGGTTGGGCATTTAAACGCATTGGATTAATAGGTGTAAACCGAACACGCGGTGCAACAAATATGTTAAAATTATCAGAAAAAGTCACAAACAATATCATGAAAGGTATGACATTGATTATATTCCCCGAAGGTACACGTGTTACCCCCGGACAAAAAGCACCAATAAAACGTGGTTTATTATTCTTAGCACAAAATTTAAAACTACCAATTATGCCAGTTGGCACAGATACTGGTCTATATTGGCCAAAACGTGGCAAGATAAAACCAGGTACAGCACACGTCTATTTTGAACAGGAATTACCGTCAACCGCAACAGTATCGGATATACAGGATGCTATAAATCAACATAGTTGTTAATAGCACCAAGATTTTCTTTTGCCGCCAGAATATGCGCGACCAACCTTTTCATTTACAAGAACCATACCAACGTCACGGTTTGCAGAATCATAAACATTAGCATCAATCCTGCCTGCATATTTGTCGTTTTTTATATTGGCAATTTCAACAACAGAACCAACAGGTATCAATTCTGACAATCTTTGCTTTGCATATTCTGCACGTTTATTTTCATATTCGCATTCACCATGTATTTCAGGTGTATCAACATTACGCAAACGAACAGATACAGACAAAACCTCTATTCCATCTGCCAATAAAACATCACCAACAAATGTATCACCGTCTATTATATATTTAACCGTCACAGGTGTTGCCCAGCAATCACAACAAAACGAAAACATACCTAATAAAACAGACAATTTTTTAATCATGGTAATTTTGGTGACCAAGTTGGTTCTGTGCCATTTAAATTATCTGGCAAATCAATATCGTATATATTCTGTCCTGTTATATCAACACTGCGAATATGGCTTATGCGTTCCACACCATCTTCTGCACGTTCTGTTTCATAATAAACAACACGACGAGATCCTGGTGCCCAAGATGGTGCTTCCATATACCAACCGCCAGCCAATATTTTTTCATGACGACCTTCGGGATTCATAACACCAATATAAAAAGTATCATCAGCCATTTTTGTAAAAGCAATAAATTGTCCATCTGGTGACCACGCAGGTGTCGCATAGCGCCCGGCTCCGAACGTTATACGCTTTTCTTTCCCAGTATTCAAATCCAAAACATGAATTTGTTGTGAACCACTGCTGTCTGAATTGAATGCCATGTATCGACCATCTGGTGAATACGATGGACTTGTATTAATATTATTTCCAAATGTCAATTGTCGCAAAGATTTAGATGCGATATCGTATTCATAAATATTAGTAATACCATTTTTTACCAGTGACAAAGCCACTTTACTGCCATCTGGCGAAAAACGTGGTGCAAAACTCATCCCACCAAAATTTCCTAGCTTTGTTTGATCACCAGTATCTAAATCCAAAGCCCAAACCATAGGATCATCGTTACGATAAGATAAAAATACAACCGTAGACATATTAGGTGAAAAATGCGGTGACATAACAAAGGTCTTTTTATCGGACAAAAAGCGCATTCCAAATCCATCTTGATCCATTATTGCCATACGTTTAACACGATTAGTAATCGGTCCTGTTTCAGCAATGAATACAATCTGGGTATCAAAATATCCAGTTTCACCGGTTAAACGTTCATAAATTGCATCTGCCATAATGTGAGCAAGACGGCGCAAAGATTTCTTGGAAGCAATCAAACTTTGCGCTTCTATTTGTTCTTGACCATTTACATCCCACAAATAAAATTCCAATTTATAATTATCTTTACCTTCTTTTTGAATACTTGCTTGAACCAAAGCCTGAACTTTTATTGCAGTCCAACTTTTGAAATTAGGCATTTCATTCATTTTAACAAATTCTGGAAACGCATCATGGTTTACAATTCTGAAAAGCCCTGTTCTTTTTAAATCGTTTTCAACAACTTCACGCAACATCTTTGCATCGGAATTTGAAACAGTGCCATTGTTTTCAAATTTTTGAACAGCAATTGAAATTGGATCAACACCCCCAGCAACAACATCAACATGCAATTCTGCATTTGCATTTGAAATAAAAACAAATGACACCAATGTCATAACAAGACAAAAAAACTTACGCATGATAATTCCTTTCCTGTTTACAGTTAACATAACTTAATGAATTTTAGCATACAAATCAAAAAAATCAAAAAATTAAAACCCATACAACCATCAACACAAACGCCTATATTCCGGCCATTACAAGTGTATACATAAATGTATTGACAAATGTAAATACAATGTTATAGTCAATTGTAATCACGATTGTATAGGAGATTGTCAATGCCGAATGTAATGCAACAATTATTCGTTATGAACATTGAAACGCTGTTAAAAGAATATGCCGCTTTTCGTGCTTTTAATAAATCAGATTGCGTAATAAATATGCGTATTCCACATCAGATTTTAGAAAAAATAAAAGAACTGGCCGATGCGCAACACGTACCCTATCAATCATTAATATCTTCTGTTTTATTTTCTTTGGCTAATATAGACGAATCAAAAAAAGATTAAACAAAAAAACACCACCCATTTGGGTGGCGTTTGTTTTCTATCACAAATTACCATTTTTTAATTTCTGGACACCCTATCAAATCCATTCCAGCCGATGACATAATAAATGATAAAACAATACCAATCAAGAACAAAAGTGAAAATCCAACCAACAAACCAATTCCTTTCTTTTTAACGTCATCCATTTTCGCTTCGCCACCTTTGATGAAATCCCATGCCCATCCTGCAATATAGAACGCAGCACCAATAAAAGCCATTGTACGTAAAATATTAAAAACACCCTGCAAATTTTTAACCAAATCACACATATCATTACTAACAGTTATTTTTTTTGTTTCAGCAAATGCAGGAGCAAATGCCATAATCGCAATTATTGCAAAATTGATTTTATTCATAACTTTCTTCATATAAAAACTCCTTTCTTTATAAACTATTTTATCACAAAAAAACAACATAAACAAATAAAAAAAGCGCCACAAAATCGTGACGCTTTAATTTCTTGAAAAAAGATTAATCCATATAAGAAGGAACAATAACGTATCTGTTTTTCAAAACTTGTTTTTTACCACATTTATTGCAACCGCATTTTTGTTGCATCGGCATAGAAACAACAGGTTGCATAATTGGTGCAGGTTCCATCATTTGAGCTGAACGACCATCATCAACAAACGCAGGAACAATTACACGTCTGTCTTCACGGTCTGCCCAACCAAAAGTGTCATCCATATACAAATCTTGACATCTTACATTGCGATAAACAATTTGTTTAGCATCTTTCAAAGAACGAATATCTTCATTAAATTTTTGACCTTTTTCTGCATAATAATAGATACAATCTCTGCCATCTTGGCGATAACGAACATTTGTTTTGTAATAATCATAACCAGAACATCCGGCCAATACTGTTAAACCCAATAAAGACAAAATAACTTTTTTCATTTGTTTTTCCTTGTTCTATTTCTCTCTGGTTCCCCGATTCGTTTGTTAAAATTGTTGCACAAATATTTCAATTGTCAAGTTTTTTATTAAAAGCTTAACTGTAAAGAATGTATCTTTTTGAAATACCAGTAAAAAACAACACCCTAAAATACAGAGTGTTATATTGCCTTATAGTTTTTTTAATTATTTTTACCTTTTGAATTGAAATTTATCTAATAATTTTTGTTTTGCTTCTTTTAATGCTTGTTGTGCATCTTCTAATCGGCCTTTTAAAGAATGATATTCAAGCAGATTTTTGAATGTGTCTTCTGAACAATTTGCACAATAATTTTTATTAATTACACCACCGTCTACTTGGCTATGGATACATTTAACAACATCTTCTTCTTTAAGTTCAGAACGTTCTTTTTTTGCAAAATCTGAAAAAATTATACTTTGAATAATGTCGGTTGGTATTAAATAGGACGATGCAAATACGGTACAAAAACAAGATGGCAAATGAACCAGAGGTGCCTTTTCGTTCATGTATTTTTCTAATGCTTCGATATCTTTTCCAGCACGAACAGCTTTTCCATCCATAACCAATAAAAATAGTTTGCGTTTATAATCGTCTAATTCTGAAAAACTGATTGGTTGGACCATATTCCGAAATTTGATTACAAATTCATTTTTGAGTAATTTTACGTTCTTTTTCTGCTGTCTATAATATTTATAATCTTGAATGATCGTAAACATTTAATTACCTTTATCATATTTTAAATTTGTTATCTTGATTCATGTTGCATAGCATCATACATAGATATTTTTACAACACTGTTTTTAATCCCATGTTTATAATGTGTCCTGTATTGTATTCCACCACATACACCCAGCAAAAGCAAAATAGATAAAATCAATACAGTTAACTCTTTTGATGAAATATTATCACGCCATGTTCCAATTTTCTTCAACTGTTTATCAACATCTTTCATCTTCATAATTCTGTTATAATCTAAATATACATTTGACATTTTTTAATCCACAATCAATATAAATTATAATTTATGTACTTTGGAATCACCGAACATCATTGCTTGGTTGTTATTTCGTATATTTTGATAAAGTTCTGTTAAATTTTTAATTTCTGTATCCGTCTTTGCAGGTAATTTACCATTTGGTGTACCAATAGCAAAGTTTGTTGCAATAAGTAACGCAATTACAAAATCAGGGAGATAATATTCTTTCACAAAATCACTTGGTTCATATGGTCTGTGGCGATTTACAACCGTCATAATCGCATCAAAAGACTGCAATGCGTTGATATATATAGTCTTTCTTGTATCAGATTGTTTTTTCTTAGTCTTTTTTGTATTTTGTGCTTTTTGTTCTTTTTGTGTATCTGATTGTTTTTTACTTTTTTTAGCCATATTAACACCCCTTTGTCACACACATTTGTTTTACTAAAAAAACACTGTAAAATCAAGCTGTTTTACAAAAAGACAAATCATTTACACCTAAGCCTTATTAAAGACATAAAAAAATTTATATTTTTGTGATATAATCAAAAATAATTGAAACCCAAAGGATAAATTACCATGCACTATTCTGATTTTGGACTGGCAACAACCAAGCAACTGTTAACCAAAGCCTTGCGCGGCGGATACGCAGTCCCAGCATTTAATTTTTATAACATGGAAACATTAACTGCAATTCTAGATGCTGCACAAATCACACAAAGCCCGATAATTTTGGCTGTATCTGAATCTGCACTGGAATATATGGGAGAAGATATTTTAATTGGTATGATAATGGGCGCAAAATATAAAAAGAATCAAATCGCCCTGCATCTTGACCATGGACACAGTTTTGAAATTTGCAAACACGCGATTGATTTGGGTTTTTCATCTGTTATGTTTGACGGCAGCAAACTCGATCTGGATGAAAACATTTCTGTTTCTCGTCGTGTTGCAGATTATGCACATAAATTCGGTGTATCTGTCGAAACAGAACTGGGAATTTTATCTGGGACAGAAGATAAAAACACAAAATCAAACAAAAAACAATACACAGATCCAAATTTGGTAAAAGATTTCGTTAAACAAACCAAAACAGATTCTTTGGCAATATCTATTGGAACATCACATGGTGCGTACAAAAGAAAAAGCCCTAACGAATCGCTGCGGTTTGATATATTAAAAGAAATCGCGACAAAAACACCAAATGTTCCTTTGGTTTTGCATGGTGCATCAACCATTCCACAGAAATATATAAAAAATATAAATAAATTTGGTGGCGATATAAAAAATGCCTTTGGTATCAGCCCTGCACAAATACGTCGTGCAATTTCGATGCACATTACCAAGGTAAATATTGATTCTGATTTACGTCTGGCATTCACATCATCAATTCGCGAATATTTATCAAAAAACAAAAGTGATTTTAATCCACGTGATTATCTTGAATTTGCAAAAAAAGAAATCACAAAAAATTGCATCGACGATATTCAAAATATAATGGGTTGCGGATATAAAATATAAATAAAAAAAATACATCAATAAAAACACCGCCCATTCGGGCGGTGTTTTTTGTTTCAGGACGTTTATTAATCGCCTTGGTTTTGTTGGCTTTGGGTTTGTACCGACCATCCACCAAACGTATAACCAGGTTTTGATGGTTCGTCTGGTAATGTTATAACACCGTCATATATACATTGACTTTGCGTGTTTGCATTACCATTATTCGGATTCCAATTCAGATTAATCGTATTCGGTTCACATGTTGGAAATGATGCTAAATCACCAAGCATTGCTATAACCGTCACTTTTTCTGTTCCTCCTCTAGCAAACAGACTTGCACAGTCTCTTGTACATTTTTCCGTACAACCTGTTTGACCATCATCATAACTCCCTTTGGTTACCCAGATAGAATCTGGTTGTGTATATTGGCCATCATTTGATTTTTTATATCTGGTTATTTTACACCAACATTTATCCCCTGTCACTGTTGCCGTATGATTTGCACTATAATCTACAGCAAATTTTTTTACCAATAGTAAATAGGCTGCCTCAAGTGAAAGTCTACCAGATAAAAAATCTGAAAGTGTATCTTGAAACAAACTAATCTGAGTATCTGTCGCACCAGCGGTTCTAAAACCAGATATAAAATTTTCCACACTTATTGTATTACTAATAAGTCCACTAATATTATGTTTTAAATAATCAAAAACCTGTCCCGATGCATTACAACTAGAAGTTCCTCTAACCGTTGTACCATCCCCCCAAGCAACTTCCCAATCGCCATTATTTAATTCTGTCTGATCACCGAATGAATGCCAACGATCATCATGCAAGTCATCATTATCCAAATCATTAAATCGAATATGGTTTGTATCTTGAGGCACAGAATAACTGACATAATCATATAAATCCCCAAAAGAACCGATCTTTGTATACCCAGAATCACAAACCACATCAAAAGCACATTCCCCAACAGCGGTAAATTTACAAGGATCCGCTGCACTATCATAAAGCTGATACGCATAATTTCTACATGCAACAGACGAATTTGTATAATCTGCACTTCCATGTGTTCCAAAATACGGATTAGCTTCCGAACATTGTACTGTACTTGTATTGTAACACATTTCATCTGAATTAGAACCAACGATAGAATAAGGATAACCGTTTGGACATGCGCTTAAACACCCGTCAACACCATCTGTGTATGTGTATGTTCCGTTGCCATTACAGTATGAATTTGCAGGACATTGGTGATAATCTGCATCACTTGTACTTAAATATTGTCCAGGCTGACATTGATATTCAATCGCATTCCAAATTGCATTTAATGTTGCAGAACCGTCTGTTGTTTTTAACACACCACTGTCACACGGTGGGTTTGGCTCATTCGCAGGTATGTCCGGCTCTGTTGCCATTGCTGGCATCGCGATTACTGCCATTACTAATGATATCAGTACTGCGGCTTTCATGGTCTTTTTCCCCTTTTTTATTTTCGTTTTTTTTCTAAGAAAAATTATACCTAAAACGTACGTTTTTAGATTATGGTTGAAACGACAAAATCTAAAATAAGAAATACCAAAAATCTGGGAAAAATAATTTTAGATCTTTATGAAAAAACACATTGCCAAAAACGTACGTTTAAATTGGAATAGTTTTTGCGCAGATTTTTGCAAAAAAAACGGCGCAAATGCGCCGTTAAAAAATAAATTAGAATGATGAAGATGCGCTGTCGTTATCAAGCGAAGTGTACAAATGCTACACGAGCGAGATAACGACAAGCAGATTTATTATTATAATTTATTTTGCACGTTCAACGTATTCAAGTGTTTCAGTATTTACAACAATCTTTTCACCTTGTTCGATGAATGTTGGAACTTGAACACGAACACCATTATCAAGAATTGCAGGTTTACCACCACTGCTGGTTGCGGTTTGTCCCTTTAATGCAGGTTCTGTTTCTTCAACCGTTGCAACAACTGTTTTGGGTAATGTAATAGATACAGGATGTCCTTCGACAAAATTCGCACGAACCATCATTTCTGGTGCCAAGAATTTCATTTGTTCACCCAATGATTCGTTTGGCATTGTAAATTGTTCATAATCTGACAAATTCATAAAGAACGCATCTGTACCATCAGAATATAAATATTGACATTCCAAATCTTCAACCATTAATTTTTCAACCTTGTCTTCTGCGCGCCAACGATCGCCACCTTTGTTACCAGAATCAATATCGCGCAAATCAGCCTGAACAAAAGCACCACCCTTGCCAGGTTTAACCTTGGTAATTGATGTCACAGAATAACGTTTCCCATTGTGTGAAATAACCCAACCCACACGCATATCATTTGCAATATAAGATGCCATTTTTTTACCCCTTGGTTCTTTTTAACGAACATAAGAATATAACAAAGTTTCCGCCAGCGCAACAATTTATTGCGCTTCACGTTTATGTTTCCAATATCTATCAATTGATTCCATTATGTATTCGTCTGCTGCATCACGATTTCCCCAACCTATAACCTTGGACCAAGAATTTGGTTGTAAATCTTTGTAATGCTGGAAAAAATATTCTATTTTCGAACGTAAAATCGCAGGCAATTCTTCAATATAATTCGTTTCTTTGTAATAAGGATCGATTTTATCCAGTGGAACACAAATTATTTTTTCATCCCCACCCGCTTGGTCTTCCATAATTAAAACACCAATTGGACGTACTTCAATTAAAACACCAGGCATCAATGGTGCATTGCACACAACAACACAATCAAGCGGATCACCATCATCCCCCAACGTTCCAGGAAAATAACCATAATTTGCAGGATATGCCATTGGTGTATGCAAAACCCGGTCAACCCTTAACATACCTTTGTCTTTGTCAATTTCATATTTAACAACACCGTTTTCTGGAATTTCTATAATCGCAGTCATTTTTTTCGGTGGTTCTTTACCTGGGGCAATATCTTGAATAAACATATTAAAACCTTTTTTATTAAAAAATCCGCATTTTTTATATGCGGACTTTTCGTTTTATAAACCTACATCCGCATAGGCATCAATACAAATAATGAATCTGTATCTTTTTCAGTAGATTTTATAATCGTTGGTGACAAAGATTCTTGCATTTCAATTTGGAATTTATCACCTTCGACTTGTCCCGCAACATCCAACAAGAATTTAACATTAAAATTAATTGTGAATGTCGCATCACCATTATATTCAATATCCAGTTCTTGAGTTGCAGTTCCAGCATCTGGACTTGATGCACTGATAACCAATTTATTCATAGAAAATGCCAAAGACACAGATTTTGTTTTATCAACACTGGCAACAGATACCAAATCAACCGCATTAACAAATTGTTTTCTGTCTAAAATTGCAATCTTGTCATTTCCCTTTGGAATAACAACACGATAATTTGGATACTGTGCATCAACCAATTTACTTGTCAATATTGCAGCACCAACCGTGAAACGAGCCTTGGTATCAGACAATTCAACCAAAACATCATCAACATTTGCATCTTCTAATAATTTAGACAATTCACCAATAACACGTCTTGGGATAATAACAGATGGCATACCATTTGTTCCAGCCGGAGCCTTTATCGCACACAATGCCATTCTTTGTGCATCTGTTGCAACTGCTGTTAATTTACCAGTATCTTCAGAGATATGGAAATAAATACCGCCAAGATGATAACGAACATCATCTGTTGGAATTGCAAATTTTGTTTGATTAATCAGATGCGCCAAATCACCAGTTGTCATTTGAAACTTTGTACTTAAATTACCACCAGCCATTGCAGGAAAATTTTCCGCTGGTAATGTTGGCAAATGAAATTCTGCACGACCACTTGTCACAACTAACTGATCACCAGATTGTTTAAAGGTTATTTCTGCATCATCTGGCAACTTACGAACAATATCGTATAACATTTGAACTGGCACAGTTGTTTTACCAGACAATGTGATATCAGCAGCGACATGTTCAACCAATTCCAAATCAACATTCGTAGCAGACAAAATCAAATCATCTGCAACTTCGATTTTAACATTAACCAATATAGGCAACGTAGCACGTTTTTCAACGATAGACTGCATATGCCCCAGCGCACGTATTAAAACCTGACGAAACACTGAAAATTCCATAATTTTCTCCTGTACTATTTTAATTATCTTGATTTCCTGGTTTGAAGTTTACCAAAAAATGCCGATTCGGTGCAAGAGCAAACTTAATTTTTTACAAATATTTATTTAATTGACAAAAAGTATTTTTTATCAATTAATTAGCAAAAAACAGCATTTATTGATTGCTTGTTTCAAACAAACTTTGTGCCAAATCTTTTACTGGTACATTCATCCAATCTGGGTCACCACGTTTTCTATGCGCCCCCTTTTCCATAGCTGTTTTATATGGATGTTCATCTGCCAACCAGCCTTCTAATAAATCGCCAGCCAACAATCCAGCAACTAAACCACCAGCAATACTCAATCCACCAGTCAAAGGCGATAACAACAAACCTATTCCCACAGCAGAACCAACTTTCCCGGCAACCGCTGCACCACTTATTTTAAAATCTGGTTCTGCTAAATTCCCAGATATTTGCATCGCGTTAACCAAGTTCCCAGACAAAGACAATTTCAAACCGCGCACAGGAACAGATGCCAAAGACATTTGTATCGTTTCTTTACCCAAATCTAAACTGCCTGCAAGACGCATATTAATAACATGAGTTTCTACCGCCACCCCGTTTTGTGTTTCTATTAAACCATTTCTTAATTTAACGTTTGCTATGACACCATCTATTTCTATCATGTCACGTTTATTACCTGTAAACAAATCTTCAACATTATGACGCAAAGATGTTAAAAAATCACCACCATACATATAAGCAACCAGATCAGAATGCGCAAAACCACGATCTGTGGAATAAACCATAACAGGTCCTGTAATCGTTTGCATTATTTGTGACATATCTTTTCCATAGGCATTAACATATAAATCGATATTAATCGGTAATCCAGAAATAATATTTTCAACATACACTTCTTTTAATATTTGCCCAACATAAATATTTTTACCAAGTGCCGCGGCCTGTAACGTATACATACCATTACGGTCTATATCACCATCAACAACAGCATTTAATTTTCCATCTGCAAAACCAGTTCCTACATTCATATAAATTTTATGATTTTTAATTTTTATTTTAGCTTTCATATTTGATAAATCTAATGAACGATAAACAATAAAATGCTTTAAATTAATATTTATATCTGCATCAAGATCATACAACACATCCCCAGCCAAAGGCATATCATGAAAAATATTTAATTCTCTGTTCGGATGTACCCATTCTTGACCAGCACCAAACCAATCTGGAAATGTCTTATAAATATTTATTCCATCTGATGTTATATCTGCCTTGATAACAGGAACTTTTCCAGACCAATCATACACCCCAGAAAAAACCATTGAAGATGCACCAACAGATACAGAAGATTTTCTGAAAGATATTTTCTTTTTTGCTAATCCGCCTGCAACATTCAATTTTATTTTAGGTACATGTAAAATATTTAATTTAAACCAGTTTCCAGATTTTTTTATATTTGGAATTTCTCCACGGATAATAAAATCTATAGGCTTTTTGCTTGTGCCTTCTAATGCAATATCTGCAATTAACGCTTCGCCACCTGTTGCAAAAGCCACACGAACAGGATAAATTTTTCTTTCTGCATTATATTCAGAAAATTGAACAACAAATGGAAAATTGGTATCATAAGGTTTTACCCAACCGCTGTATTCTCTGTTATTATGTCGCATATAATTATGTATTCCGAAACTGGTTAAATCATATTTTTTTCCATAAATATTTGCAGATATATTTTGAATATCCAGACCACCAAACGGAAATTGTTCTACGGGATATTTTTCAATTTCTGTTTTTTCTGTATCCGGCTGATTCTCCGATGTTTGTGAATTATTAAACACAATTGAATTATCACCATGTTTATTTTTTTCTATATTTATTTTTGCATCTCGAATTTTAATATGACGTATTACAGGATGTGATTTAAACAAAGACAACAAATCTAAACGTACGTCTATTTTTTTTGCTAAAAATAAATTTTTATTTTTTGCCCAATCTGCCCCAGATATACGAACATCATTTAATTCTATTTCGGGACGCAACGAAAAACGCCATGAAATCGCCCCGTCAATTTCTACTGGCATATTTGTTGCATTACGTAATGCAGATAAAATATTTCCACGCAAAGATTCAAGGTTTACCTGATATAAAGCTATACCAAAAGCAACAATTAATCCCATAAAGAAAAAAGCTATTACTCTTAATAACCAAACATGTCTTTTATAAAACGTATATAAAAACATCCTTTTACCCCTTTACGGCAATTGAAATTCTAAAAATTTTATTACTGGCTGCATGAATTCAGGAACGTCCGCATGTAATGTTATTGTTTTTCCAGTACCAGGATGTCTGAAAGTAATTTTGTACGCAAACAAAAATAATTTTTGTGTTGTCAAAACAGATTCCAAAACACCATCCAATTTACCATGTCTTGTTCCATACAAATCATCTCCTACAATCGGCGCCTTTAAAGAAAAAGCACTGTGTAATCTTAATTGGTGTGTTCTTCCTGTTTTCGGAGAAAATAAAATCCAAGTCAACAAACCAGATGCTTCACCCAAGACTTTATATTCTGTAATTGCCCTTTGAGCATTTACATCATCTGGTATTTTTTCAAAACCTTCAAACACATGTCCCTTAGACACATAATTGTCTATGACACCAGATTTTTCACTTAATGTTCCTTGTAATAATGCAAGATATTCTTTATGTGCAGTTTTGTTTTGAAATTGTGTTGATAAATCTTGCGCTGTTTTTTGATTTTTTGCAACGACTAATAAACCACTGGTTTCTTTATCAATTCTGTGCACCAACGATATTTTATCATACGGAAACAAAGCGGTTGCCATTTTATCTATAGATTTTTTTATACCAGTTCCACCCTGCACTGCCAATCCTGCTGGTTTATTAAAAACAACTATATCAGAATCGTCATAAATAATGCACTTGCGCAAAGTTTCTAGATCTGACAAAGAATACTTGTCACCGGTTTCTTGTTTCACAACTTTTTTATAAGATGCCAATGTCGGCGGAATTCTTACAACATCACCCGCAGATAAAACTTCTGTTCCTTTGCATCGCGAAGAGTTTATTCTTATTTGCCCACCACGACAAAGTTTGTAAAAATCACGTTGCAACATACCTGGATAATGGCGCAAAAACCATCTTAACACCCGCGTTCCAGCTTCTATATTGGAAATAGTTATAAATTCTGCCATCTAATTATTCACCGTATGTAATAGACACTACATTTGCATTACCGTCAACACATTTTCCTGTGGCACCACCTTCTTTGTGATTGGACGATATATATCCAACAGAATCAGTCCAAGCCCTTGTTATCAATGCATCACAATCAGATTTTGATAAACCATCTATGCGAACAATAAATTGACGTGCATCTGCAGGATTTACAGATACTTCGTACGTTCCACCATACGGATTTTTATTACTCATAGACATAGCAGCAAAAATCGTTGAATTATCAATATTAGAAAAATCGTCATATCCTTTTAATAATTCTCGTACACCTGTCACTATATTTGACACATTTTCATTAACAGTACTACGTTTCTGCATATTCATAGCATAGTTATATGTAGCGATAGCCGTAGCAGTAAGTGCCATCATAATTGCCAAAACACCTATCATTTCAATCATGGAACGACCAGATTCTTGTTTCATTTTATACCCCTTTGATTTTTCTAATTTATATAATATCATATAATTTATGAATATTCAATTTAGAGAATTAATAGAAAATGCCCCTATGTCACCAGGAATATACAAAATGTATGATTCCGACGGGAATCTTTTGTACATAGGAAAAGCGAAAAACCTATTAAATCGCCTGCGTCAATATGTTGATATTTCTAAACTGGAAAACCATAAACAAGTTATGCGTTTACTGGTTAAGCGTATAGAATGGGAAACAACTACAAACGAACAAGAAGCATTGATTCTTGAACAGAAACTGATAAAAACATTAAAACCTAAATATAACATCATGTTAACAGATGGGAAAATGTATCCTATGTTGGCATTAACAAAACATGAATACCCACGTCTGTTAAAGTTTCGTGGCAAAATATCACAAAAAAAAGATGTATTCGGCCCTTATCCATCTGTATTTGCATTAAATGATACTATAAAAACCATTCAGCGTGTATGTAAATTAAGAACATGTAATGACACATTTATGCGCAACAGAATTCGTCCATGTCTGTTGTATCAAATTGGACGCTGCAGTGCACCATGTTGTTTACCACAAAACGATTATGATAAAAACGTTCAATTGGCGCGTCGAATTTTAACCGGTGACAGCGAACCAATTATTGCTGACTTAACAAAAATGATGAAAGATTTTTCTAATAAAATGGATTATGAAAATGCTGCAATAATGCGTGATAAAATTACAGCTTTAACAAAAACAACAAATCGTGGTATACGACAAAATCCGTCGTATACACCAAATTTACAATGGGATAAAAATGTTTCAGAACTTGAAAAATGGATTGGATTAAAACTGGAGTGTGTCGGTGTTTTTGATAATTCACATTTATTTGGTAAACATCCTGTTGGTGCAATGATTGCATTTGGACACAATGGCTTTATAAAAACATCTTACCGACATTTTAAATTACAAGACATGAAACGCGCAGGAAACGATATTGCAATGATGCAAGAATTTATCAACAGAGCAATTAAAGACATCCCAAATTTAGATCTGATAATTGTTGATGGCGGACCTGCCCAGTGGAATATTGCTAATCAAGTATCAAATGGAAAAATTCCTGTACTAGGCATTGCAAAAGGTGTCGTACGAAACGGTGATGAACATTTTATTATGCCGGATGGTTCTGTTAATAACACTTTACCAAAAGATTCACCATTATTCTTGTTATTAAGAACTGTTCGCGATGAGGCACACCGATTCGTCATAACATATCATCGCAGTGTTCGCGCGAAACAATTAACCGCATCTGTTCTTGATTCTATCGAAGGCATAGGTCCAAAACGCAAAAAGCAATTATTACAACACTATGGTTCTGTGCACGCAATAATGGATGCAGATTTAAAATCATTATTAAAGGTTCCAGGATTTGGGAAATCCGCTGCTGAAAAAATATATGCATATTTCCATTCAGACGTGTTATAATAATAACGTTTTACAAAGGAGTAAAAAAATGAAACTATTCGTTAATTTTTTATCAGCTTTTCGAATTGCTGTATCATTCTTGATTGTACCTGCCATTATGCTGGGTTGGTATTGGATAACGTTTATACTTTATGCATTGGGGGCCGCATCTGATTGGTTTGATGGTTTTTTAGCACGCAAGTATAATTGTTGTTCAAAACTTGGTGGGGTTATGGATCATATTGGTGATAAATTACTGGTATGCAATACATTTATAATGTTAACATTAATGATGCCAGTATGGTTTGTTGTTATTCCTGTTATAATAATGATAGCACGTGAATTATATATCAGTGGTTTGCGCGAATTTCTTGGAACACAAAAAATTGAAATGCCTGTACCAAAGTCACGTTTTTCAATGGGAAAAATTAAAACAACAATTCAAATGATTGCAATTGCTGCATTTTTATTATTGTTTGCAGTTGGTGCATCTGTGACACCTGCAACAAACAGTCGTTTTGTATTTTACTTGATTTATTGTCTGCCACAAATCGGTATATTCTGTTTATGGTTTGCATTGGTTGCATCTCTTTGGAGTGCGACACAATACACGTTTACATTCGCAGATAAATTAAAGAAAATAAAAAAGTAAAAACATACAAATAAAAATCCGCCTGTACGGCGGATTTTTTAACGTTTATAAAATAACACTATACAAACAAATCTTTAACAAATTGTGCATGTTCTGTTATAAATTTGAATCTAAATTCAGGTTTTTTGCCCATTAAATCATACACCAGTGTTTTCGTTTTTTCTGTATCTTCTTGACCATCTTCTGTCTTTGGCGGCAAATCAACACGAATCAGTCTACGTGTTTTTGGCGACATAGTTGTTTCTTTTAACTGATTTGGCATCATTTCGCCCAAACCTTTGAATCGTGATATTTCAATTTTTTTGTTTTTATATTTTGTATTTTTTAATTCTTCTAATTCTTCATCAGTATCAACATAAACAGATTCGGTTCCGCATGTTAATTTATAAAGCGGTGGACAAGATAAGTATAAATGTCCTCCATAGATTAATTGAGGCATATACTGATAGAAAAAAGCCATTAACAATGACGCAATATGACTGCCGTCAACATCCGCATCAGTCATAACAATTATTTTTTCATATCTTAATTTATCATCGTTCCAATCTTTGACTGTACCTGCACCAATAATATCAATTAAATCATTCAATTCTTTATTTGCGCTGAAACGTTCATCAGAATTAGACAATACATTTAATACCTTGCCACGCAACGGCATAATTGCCTGGGTTGCACGATCACGTGCTTGTTTAGCAGTTCCACCAGCAGATTCACCTTCAACAATAAATAATTCTGTACCTTCGACACCGTGCTTTGTGCAATCTGCCAATTTTGCAGGCATACGAATTCTTTTTGTTGGTGTTTTACGTGCAACATCTTTAACTTGTTTAGTTTTTATACGCGCATTAGCTAAATTCACCACAAAATCTAATAACGCATTAGCTGTCTTTGGATCAGATGCTAAAAACATTTCCCATGGATCACGCAAAGCATTTTCTGTATAACGCGCAATTTCAGGATTAGATAATTTTTCTTTGGTCTGGCCCAAAAATTGTGGTGTTTTATAGAATACAGAAACAATCGCAGCAACAGAATCAAAAACATCTTCACTGATAATCGATGCAGCCGCTTTGTTATTAACCTTTTCACCGTATGCCTTTAATCCCTTGGTAATTGCAGCCTTAAATCCATTTTCATGTGTTCCACCATCAATTGTCGCGATAGTATTACAATACGATGCAAAGAAACCATCATCCGATGCAGCACCATTTTCATCTGTTAACACAGTCAATGCCCATTCAACACGTCCACAATCGTCAGGAAAATCAATAGCCCCACTAAATATTTTTGGCAACACACGTGGTTTAGAATCTGTTTTTTCCGCAATAAAATCTGCAACACCATTTGGATAATAAAACACTGTGTCTGTTGGTATATTCATATCTTCAGTTAACAAAGATGGATTACAATGCCATTCTATTTTTACACCACGAGACAAGAATGACTTTGCGCGCGCCATACGATAAATCTTTACAGGCTTAAACACTGCATTTTCACCAAATATTTCATCATCCAACGTGAATTTTATTTTGGTTCCGTGCGTCTTGGTTGCATTTCCTTTTGTAATAGGACTTGTCACCTTGCCGCGCGAAAAAGTTTGATGCCATTCAAAACCATCCCTGGATATTGTCACATCCATATTTGAAGACAAAGCATTTACAACCGCACTGCCTACACCATGCAAACCACCACTGGTTTTATAAACATTATTATTAAATTTTCCACCAGAATGAAGTGTAGTTAAAATAACTTCCAAAGCAGATTTTCCAGGATACTTTGGATGTTCATCCACAGGAATACCACGACCATCATCGGTTATTTCAATTGTTTTGGAATCAATTAAATTAACAACTATCTTTTTTGCAAAACCAGCAACAGCTTCGTCAATTGAATTATCCATAATTTCAACTGGCAAATGGTGCCAAGCCTTTTCATCTGTACCACCAATATACATCCCTGGGCGCAAGCGCACAGGTTCCAAACCTTCAAGAACTTGAATATCCGAAGCATCGTATTTATTCATCATCTTTCCCATATTTAACAACGTATTATTATAACATTTTTGCAAATTTATCAAGTGAAACCGTAACAAAATCCCCAAAAAAAACATCAAAAAATCGTCTTTTTTAGACTTGATTTTTTATATAATATACTTATATATCTTGTACAAAGTTAATTAACAGGTAAAAAGATGAATAAAAATCCGTATGAAATTTTAGGTGTCACAAAAGATGCCAGCGATGCAGATATCAAAAAAGCCTATCATAAATTAGTTATGAAATATCACCCTGATAAAAATCCAGGCGATAAATCTGCCGAAGAAAAATTCAAAGAAGTAAACAACGCATTTGATATATTAAAAGACCCACAAAAACGCGCGGCATACGACCGATTCGGTGATGCTGCGTTTGCCGGTGGCAATGGTGCCAGTGCTGGTGCCGGTTTTGGTGGCAATCCGTTTGGCAATGGTTCTTTTCATTTCAATATGGGTGGCAATGATATGGGTGGCATGGAAGACATCCTGCGTGAAGCCATGCGTGGTTTTGGTTTCGGTGGCGCGGGTTTTGGTGGCGAAACACGTCAACAACAACGCGGCCGTGATTTACTGGATGAAGTTGTCATTGACCTGAAAGATGCATTTTTTGGTACAACACATACTGTAAAATTTACCAGCGCAGTAAAATGTGAAAAATGCGATGGAAACGGAACAAGTGATGGCAAGCCAGCGAAACCATGTTCAACATGTGGGGGCAGCGGATACGTTCACACACGCCAAGGATTTTTTGCAGTAGAAACCCCCTGTCCTGATTGTCAAGGTCTGGGTAAAAAAATTGAAAAAAAATGCAGTGCATGCGATGGAACCGGTACTGTCAATAAACAACGTACATTGGATGTAAAAATCCCAGCAGGAATAATGGACGGCGCACGTCTACGTATGGCTGGCATGGGTGAAGCAGCCCCAAACGGTGGTAAACCTGGTGATTTTTATATTGATGTTCATATCCGACCAGACAAAAAATTTGAACGCATTGGAAATGATTTATTAATGCATTTGGATTTAGATTTTGTCACATTGGCAATGGGTGGAGAAATTGAAATCGAAACATTAGATGATAAAAAATTATCGGTAAAAATACCATCTGGAACCCAAGTTGGTGAAAAAATGCGTGTTCGTTCACATGGTATGCCAAATGGTCGTGGTGGTTTTGGTGATTTATATATCGAAATTGGAATCAGTATCCCAAAGAAATTAACAGAAAAACAAAAGAAAGCTTTAAACGAATTCGCAGATATAAAACCAAACAAAAAAAGTTGGTTTTAAACCGCGGGTTCATTAGTCGCCAAGGACCCCGAACACTGCCCGACGAAAGCCGTCATTGCACAGAACGTTAAGGGCACAGTCGCGCGCACAAGCGACCGCAGAGCCGTCGTCGTAAAAGCCCCACGAAGAGGACGCGACATTTTGAACATTTGTCACACCATTTGATTTATACCCCTTAAGCCTGGCAAAAACAGTATTGTCCACTTGTGGCGGCTGGATTACCACTGGTAATCAATAATTTTTGATATAATAATGTCGTGGTTTCATTCTCGTTACCATTCATATATTCTGTGTAAACCTGTTCCAGTATCGCCGCCTTTTCAGCCCCAGCAATGCTAGTATAGTCAGTTAACACAGCTTCCAACGATTTCTAACCACCTATCAGTTCTTCCTTATTTGTTAATATACACAAAGAATTATATCATATTCAAACTATCAAAAAAAAGAAGGTTATTTGCAGATTTTTATCATTTCATCGATTTCTGCACCCAGTATCAAATCTGACATTTTTTGTTTTTCGATTTGTGACAATGCATAAACAACTGTTGCATGGTCGCGACCACCGCATACATTTCCAATTTCTGTTAATGACAAATTTGTTACATTCTTTAATACCGCCATCATTATTTGACGTGCACGAACCAAACGACGTGCGCGTGAATTACCACAAATCTCATCAAATGATACAGACATTTTTTCGCACATTGTTTTTACCATTGATATCGGTGTTCTGTTCTTCTGTAATAAATCGCCCAACAAGTGCGATGCGACATTCATATCAACGTGTTCACCCATTAATTCTTGATATGTTTTGATTTTGCTGATGATACCATCAATTAAATGACCATTACCAGAAATATTCTTGGACAATTCATTCGCTACATTCATATCAACCCCGGCACGAATCAACATTGTACGTGCAACAAATGCATTTGGCGCAATAACATCAACAACCAAACCAGATGCAAATATAGATTGAATACGTCTATCAAAACCAGTCAACGCATTTGGTGCCCCATTCGCAGTTAACACAACGCGTTTACCGGCATTTTTCAAATCAATTATCAATTGTAAAAATTCTTCACAACTTGCACGTTTTCCAGCCAACGCACAAACATCATCCATAACAAAAATATCACAATTACGACAAAAATCTTTAAATGCAAATATTGTTTTATCACGCAAAGAACGTGCAAAATCTGCAACAAATTGACCGCCACTGGTTTTTACAACACGATTCTGAGCAGCATGACAAATACAATCAACCAACAAAGATTTCCCGGCTCCACTAGCACCATTGATAAACAATTGATTAAACGATGCATCACCCATTGCTATTTTTTTACATGCAGCGACAGCGAACATATTATCATCACAAACAACAAATTTATCGAAAGTATTTTTATTTGTATTTTTTACAACACGATTCGTTTTAAAAGATTCGTATGTGCACACAACATTATCATTTGCCAAACAAGCGGCCCCAGCACAAGATTTAACACATATATTTAAATCTAAAAGAAAATCCGCCGCTATATTTTTCAGAACATTTCCATATTCTTTCTTGACATAATCGGCGGTGAATTGGTTTTGCGCAACAAGATTCAAACAATTCTGGCAAACATCAAACTGTAACGGCGCAATCCATGTTGTAAATCCTGCAGAATCTATTTTGGACGCAATTTCAGCCTTGATTGATTCTATGCTTACATTTTGTTTTGTCGCTATTGCTTGCATTGTCGTTTGCTCCTTTTCCTTCCATTAAAAGAGTTTACGCCTTTTATTTTTGATGGTAAAAACCACCACCCACATAAACGCATGTTTATACGGCCCTACTCTTTTTTCTCTCGCTTTTGTGATTGATATAAATCAATCGTTTGGACATTGAATAATTTAGAAAATTAAAATGTGATTGCAACTAAATGTTAATTTATTTTTAAACATTTATTTTTTGACAACGATTCGTTTTTTCCCCAGATTTTCGCACTTTGTATATACAGTGTATATACATACAAAAAATCAATTCAAAACATAACCACCATCTTGTTTTCTTATTAAACCTTGTAATTCCAAGACAACCAAATCTGCTTTGATTTCCGAAATACTTTTTTTGACAAGATTTGCCAATACAGATTCTGATACAGGAATTATTCCTATTTTATCCAAAAGTTCATTTTTATCTGTACAATTTTTTTTCTTTGATTCTTTTTTTTCATCAAAAAAATCGTTCACAGACATACATAATGTCGCAACACCTGTTTTTATCAAATAATTTGGCCCCACACTTCGTGCATCACTTGGATGGCCAGGCACCGCAAATACTTGTTTTCCGTACTCTTTTGCGAATCGCACTGTGGTCATACTGCCAGATTTCATATCTGCTTCACTTATAATTAAAAAATCAGACATTGCGGCAACCCAACGATTTCTTTGTACAAAATTAGATGCAACCGGCACGGTTCCAACAGGCATTTCACTTATCACAACACCACGTTCAAGTATTTCATAATATAACGATTCGTTTTCAAGAGGCCATATATAATCGACACCACCTGCAACCACTGCTATTGTTTGTGAATTTCCATTTGATTTTAATGCCCCAACATGTGCAGCCGCATCTGTCCCCATTGCCATTCCAGACGTAACAACAAAATTATGTTCAGTGAAAGCATTTGCCAATTCTGAAACAAATTTCATTCCTGCCGCCGTACTGTGCCTGGTTCCAACAATAGAGACACTTTTTTTTGATAATGTATCCAAATTTCCACGCGCAGTAATAACAATTGGATGATTCTTTGTTTCTAATAAACCACCAGGATAACGCGAATCGGTATCAACAATGTATTCAACCCCCAGGTTATACGCATTATCAATTTCTTGTTTAACATCATCTATAAAATCGTTACTTAAATTCAACGTTTCCAATATTGCAGCATCGCAACCATACTGTTTCAACAAATTTGAATACGTTACAGGCCCAATTTTTGGTGTACGTAATATCAAAAGTTTTTGTAATAATTCATTCATAATAAAAAGATTGTAGAACAAAACTACAATCTTTTTAAAGAAAAAAATCCACTATATCTGTACTATTATTTAACAAATTCTGCAAACAAAGGACTATATTTTTCACATTCGGCAGCATCAATATTTTCTTTTGTTTCACAAGCCAATTTAATCGTTCTTAAGTTAGCAACAATTCTGTTATATTCTGAGATATTTTCCTGTTTTAACATTACCAATTGACCACGATACAAATCCATTTCAGTAACATTTTTAGCTTTTTGTCCTTCGACTTTGCCGTTAATCAACTTATTTCCGAATAATTCCATCGCACCAACACCAACACCAGCACCACCAATAGTACTCGCAACAATACCACCGATTCTGGCACCTTTCTTAGCATTCAAAATACGTTTTTCCATTTCCTTTTCGTTTACCCAAGAACCGCATTCAACCACTTCACCCCACATAAAATATTTTGGTTGAATATCAGCGACACTTACACGCGATTCATCATCAGACTTTAATTCTACACGAACAAAACATGCATTGTTTTCAGGATGTTCGACATCTTCAACCAGATTCGCATAATTTGATGTATCACTATAACGTGATGCCCAAACAAAAGTATTGGTGATACCAATATCATTATTTATACACGCATTGCGTTCCGCTTCACGCATATCTCTTTCTGGTTCCGGGGTCGCAGTTGTAGTCGTTGTAGTTGTTGTAGTCGCAGTAGCAGTTGAAACCGCAGCATTAACATCCCCGATACCATTTCCATTTAATTGATTAACAGATGCAGTATATCGTGGCGCAGTCATAATCATTTTACCATACATTGCCGGACGTGAATTTTCTGCTGCATTCGCATTGAATGCCAACATCCCAAAAACCAACATAGATACGAAACGTTTCATTGAATATCCTCTCTTTTATGTCTTGTATTGTATCACAAACCGAAGAAAAAAACAATCATTAATTTAATACATTCTTATTTTTTCCATTTCCATTCTACTTTTGATTCTTTGCCGGAAATCAAACGAACAACATTTTCACGGTGACGCCATAAACAAAGCAATGCGATTGCCAGAAAACCAAATCCAATTCCTGTTCCAATAACCAAACCTAAAATTGGCATCAAACAGAAAGCAACCAAAGCACCAGCCGAAGAATAACCAGTTCCCAAAGCAACAATCAACCATTCGACACCACATATTACGAACAAGATTGGGTTAATCGCCAACAACACACCGAACAAACAAGATACACCCTTGCCCCCATGCCACTTTAACCATAATGGGAAACAATGCCCGATAATCGCCATAAATCCGCACCAGACCGCCAATATATCACCACCAACATATTGCCCGATTAACACAGCAAATATTGCCTTGAACATATCCAGCAACCATACCAACCCAGCCAAACGCAACCCACCGACACGCATGACATTTGTCGCCCCAATATTGCCAGAACCAACTTTTCGAATATCACCCTTGTTAAAAAGCCTTGCGATAATCAAACCGAAAGGTATTGATCCTAAGAAATAAGATAATAATAATGAAATTAAATAAAACATGTCATTTTCCCCTTGATTTTATGTTTCTTTTTTATAAAATAACAGAAAACCATATAAAATAAAAGGAAAATAAAGTGGCAAATCATAAATCTTGTAAAAAAAGAATTTTAGTAACAGAAAAAAAGAACGCAATTAACACTGCACGCAGAAGTGCTGTGAAAACTGCAACTAAAAAGGCATTGACTGCTATTGCATCTGGGGACAAGGCTGCGGCTGTTGCTGCAACACGTGCTGCAGAAAGCAAAATCATGAAAGCAGCAGGCAAAACAATGCCAAAGAAAACAGCATCGCGCAAAGTTGCACGTTTGGCAAAGAAAGTTGCAAAAATTGCATAATAAAAAAAATTCAAACACAAAAAAACGTCCATCTGGACGTTTTTTATTTTTTATAACCTGCCCCTTTGTACAATATTTTTATTTATCCTTAACAGAAAAATAAAAAACTCACACTGTGCAAAAACGCAACACAACCGGACAGCTTTTGGGTTAATTTTCTTTGTCTAATTTAATGGTGCACCCCAATGTTGCTGGATACTGCGTTCTGCATCCATTGGACTGATTAAAACCTGAGGTGTTAAGATAACAACCAAAACTTCGCGTGATGCCGCAGTTTCACGAGAACCCGACAGTGCCATAAAATCTGCATCTCCAAGTCCATATCTTGTATCATCGTTCTTTTGTTTTTCAAATCCAGACACAACTAACATTTGACCAGATTCCATAATAACTTCTTGCATAAATGAACGTTCTTCAACTTCTGGTAATTGCAATGTGACCGCACCAATTGTCTGGGTTGCCATTTTTAACAATTCGCGTACAGACATCTTAAACAATAACAATATTTTGCCGTTTTCCAAAACGTTCGGTAATAATTGCATTGAAAAACCGGTTTCCAAATCATCTTGATCAACAGTACTTGATTCAACAGTTGTAAATGTTCTTGATTCGAAACGTTTTATATACCCTGTTGTTTTGGTATTCGTCACTGGCGCAACACGATTATTACGTGTTGTTACCCCAACATTTGTCACCAACGAAACCTTGCCCTGCTTTGCCAACGCTTCTATCAAAGCATTTGTTCCCGCCATTCTTGCCATTGAACCATTATTAATTTGATCATTAGTGTATGCACCATCAACAACATTACCAGATGCATCCAAATGTGTTGCACCAGTCAAAGCAGACACAGCATTAGATAATACTGCAACATTCATAGATGATGCTTCTGTTGTTGCTAGATTATTTTTTGGATTCGCAACAATGTTCAAACCAGATGCAGAATTAATAGCCGCAGCTAAATTCAATCCAAATGCCGATTCGTTAGATAATGAAACCTGTAAAACCTTAACATCAATTGTCACCAATTGTGACAAGCGTTTATTTTGTTTTGCGATATATTCACCAACACGATTCAAAACAGATGGTGATGCAGTCACAGTTATTGTACCCAAACTGCGCGATACAGTAAATTGTGCATTCTTGGAATTACTTATAATAGAATTGATTGTTGATTCAACTTCATCCCATTCTTTAAGTGTAGATTCCAGAGATACGTGATTACCACTGTCTGTTTGAACAGATGACTGATATGACACATCTGTCCCCAGTGCATATAATGTATATGTTCTGGTTTCTGTTTCATAAAATACGATTGAATCTTTGTCATAATACCAAAGTAAATCTAAATCTGTTGCAATCTGAGAAAGCAATCCTGATAATTTCCCAGTATACGCAACATCAACAGTCTTTTTTAATTTTTCACCATCAACCTGGCTGTCAATTTTTACAGGAATACCAGTAATAGAATTAATATCATTAGCCAAAACCTGTAAAGTCACAGGTTCACTTAATAAAATTGTTATTCCTGTATCTGTTTCAAATTTGGACGGCAATTTATTTTTATGTTCTAACAATGTTGATTTGTTACCCAACCAAACACCTTCGGACATAGAAACAGTATCACCACTTGCAACCTTGGCACGTGGATTTTTTGACATTTCAAAAGCTTCGTATGCATTTACAAAATTTTGATCCACTTCGGCAGAAACTTTCGCTGATTCATGCAAAGTACAACCAGACAAAACTGTTACTGCAAACAAAAAAACAAACCAAACTTTAAAACGAATTGTCATTATTTTCTCCTACCGTCCTTGGGTTAAGATATGTCTATTCTTCCGAAGTTGAAATAACTAACACACGATTTCCCTTGTAAAATTTTGCATATGGAATTGGTGTCGCACGTTCAAAGTTGCGAACCAAAGCAGATGCAACATCAACGAAACGTCCTTTGAATACCGCACTTGCTTCAATCGGATATTCACGAGATGTAGTCCAAACCAAATCCCAACCTTCCTTGTCACACCAAGCTTGTAAAACTTCACGTAATGTTTGTCCATTTACCACAACCCATGAACGTATTTCATTTTTAACATTTGCAGGTGCTTCTTCATCAACATATTCGTTTATCGCGATTTCTTCTTGTACCCCGGATTCTGCATTCACCCCAGATACAGCCCCTGTATCATTACAGGTTTTTTCAGTCTTAAATCCAGCACGTTCAGCAAAAACAGCATACGAATCGGCATTTTTATTGCAATTTCTTCTTGAACTGCGTGACATTGCCAAAACACTACCCCCATCGTCTTCCATCATTTCGCGGCGCATCAATGGCATTTCTGTATTGTTAGCACATTCATAATCAAAACCCATAGGAACTTGTACCCCGTTCATAATATTTGGACCACCAGACCAACCAGAACCGGTCATATTAATATTATTTTCAATAACCAACCCTTTACCATTGCCCTCAGGACATTTTTTACCATCACACACAATTTCAACGTCTGCTTCGGACCCAGCCAAAGGCCAAACAGGAACATCTTGTTCAACAGTTTCTACCTCTTCAACTTCTTCTTCATAATATTCTTGTTGTTCAGGTTGTTCACTATACTTTTCTTCTTGTTCTTGAACTTGTTGCCCGCGATCAAAAAACACTTCGGATGTGACGATTTGTTGAATATCATCCCTTGCATTTGCAACCCCGATAAACCCGGCAATTGCGACAAATAAACAAACTTTCTGGAACATATTTTTTCCTTTTCCTTTATAATTACTTATATGATTATATCAATTTGACCGAATCTGTGCAAGACCTAAAAACACAAATTTAATAAAAAAAATTATCCACAGAAAAAATCGCACGAATCGATAAAACATGATATACTGAAAGCGCAAAACTTAAATTTAGGATAAAAAAATGGAAAATATTTTGATACTAGTCTTGGTTTCAGTATGTGTTTTATGCTGTATTTGTTCAATAATTTTCATATTCACACTTAGCAAGGACATAAAAAATATAACAAAAACCCAAACCTATCAGTATAATTTGATGGTAAAGATACAAACAATATTGAAAAACAAATTTTCTGTTAACGAAACAACAGATAAAGCAGAAATAATCTATCAAGATTTATTACAAGATTTAATTCCAATCATGGCTGCAATTGATGTTATGCCACGCACAACGTCTGAACATCCGCTTTGGCGGGCACTTGGTGGAATAATGGATGAATATTCAAAAAATCCTTTTGTTCTTGAAAAATTGCGTCGTGCGATAAAATTAGATTCAAATATTTCACATAATGTTGGTCACTATTTAAATCGTGCAAACCTGTTTTTACAACACATGTCTGCAACAGATACTGATGGCATTTTATCAACAACTTTTACAGACGGTCTTTTGGGACAGTCTTTAACATTTTTTGCCCAAGCACAAGCACTGGCTAATACAGATAAATGAAAAGATTAAACGAAAAACTTATCAAAGAAATATCACGTTTACGTAACGAACCAGACTGGTTGTTAAACTGGCGTCTTGATGCGTTTGCGAAATGGAAAAAAATGCAAGAACCACACTGGGCAGAAATTGATTACGAACCGATAGATTATGATTCTTTAAATTATTACAACGAACCACAAAAAATAGATAATTCAAAACTGAAATCAACATACGAAAAAATGGGCTTACCAGAATCTGAACAACAGGCACTTTTGGGCATGGCAACAGATACTGTTATCGACAGCAAATCTGTACACACATCGTATACAGATGAATTAAATAAACTGGGAATTATATTTTTGCCATTATCAGAAGCTGTTATCAAATATCCAGATTTGGTAAAAAAATATCTTGGCAGCATAGTACCAAATGATGACAATTTTTTTGCTGCGCTTAATGCGGCAGTTTTTTCTGATGGAACATTTGTATACATACCCAAAAACACAAAATGCCCTATTGATTTAGCTAGTTATTTCAGAATTGAAACCGCAAAAATTGGTCAATTTGAAAGAACACTTATTATTGCTGACCAAGGTGCAACATTATCATACATGGAAGGCTGCAGTGCACCACGTCGTCCAAATCATCAATTACACAGTGGTGTTGTTGAAATCATCGTACATAAAAATGCGAATGTAAAATATTCAACTGTACAAAATTGGTATGCTGGAGATTCTGCCGTATACGACAAAAAAAGCAACACAGAAAACGGCATATTAAATTTCGTAACCAAACGCGGAAAATGTTTTGAAAATGCATCTCTTGATTGGACACAAATCGAAATTGGTTCCAGCATGACATGGAAATATCCTTCAACCATTTTATACGGAAACAATTCGCACAGCGATTTTTATTCTTTATCAATAACACGTGGTACACAACAGGCAGACACAGGAACAAAAATGATTCATATTGGTGACAACACAGTATCAAATATTGTTTCCTATGGGGTGGCCACCGATTATTCAAAACAAACTTTTCGCAGTTTGGTTTCTTTTTCTGGTAAAAATGGTAAAAACGCATCTAAATGTGACAGCCGTATAATCGGTGATAACGCAATTGCTAACACAATACCAACAGTTGTTCATTCTAATGGATTAAATCAACAATCTCACGAAGCAACAACCGGCGCAATTGATGCACAAGCACTGCTTTTTCTTGAACAAAGCGGGTTAAACGAAGATGAAGCAACTGCTTTGATTATTGGTTCTATGGCCACACCAATAATATCTAGATTACCAATGGAATTCTTGATAGAATCAAAACAATTAATTCAAATGGCTTTAACAAAAGAATAAAAAAATGTTAGAAATAAAAAATCTTTGTGTATCCTTTAACAAAAAACCACTATTAAACAATATAAATCTGGTTGTACAAGATGGTGCAAGACACCGACTTGTTGGTCATAATGGTTCTGGAAAATCAACACTGATAAATACCATTGCAGGTGACAACGATTATACCGTTGATTCTGGAAAAATAATATTTGATGGCAAAGATATCACAAAAGAAAACGCTACAACTCGCGCTTTGATGGGAATATTTCTTGGTGGACAAAACGTTCCAGAAATTCCTGGTCTAACACTATTAAGTTTTTTAAAACATTCAATGGTTGCGCACAAACATTTTGAAACAGGCAAAGATTTATCTATGGGCGAATTTCTGGAAAAACTTGAACTTGCGCGCGAACAATTGAACATACCAAAAGATTGGCTAAATCGCTATGTTAACGTTGGTTTTTCTGGCGGGGAACGCAAACGAATAATGTTATTGCGACTGGTTTTAACAAATCCTGTATTTGCCATGTTAGACGAACCGGATTCTGGGGCGGATAATGATGTTCAAAAACAAATTATAGAAACAATAAATAAAATGCCAGATACTACGTTTTTATTTGTTTCTCATCAAGACAATTTTTCCAACAAAATTAATATAACACAAACTACTACTTTGGATAATGGTAAAATTGTGATACAATAACGATATAAAAAAAGGATAAAAAATGAAAAAAAATAATAATCAATTAAAATCATGGCTGTTTAATCAACCCGTAATATTCACACTTTTTTCTTTTCTTTCTGTTTTTATATTTGTTTTAGTATACTCGTTATTCAATATAAATGTTGAATATAATTCGTTATTTGCACTTGTTTTATTTTTAATTCCTTTCATATTTCCAGTATGTTATATGATAAAAAAATTACCAAGCGATAATATGTACAGAAATGATTTTATTGCGATCGTTAACGGGGCTTCGATTATTTCTTTGTTATCTTCCTTGGTTGCGATTCCTATTTTGATTTATTATGGGAAAACCCAAGAACAAATATTATGGTTATACGCAACACAACCTGTTATGTTTAACATATATGCGATAACATTTATTGCTTTTGCTTTGTATTTATTAGGACTTGCTGTTTCTGGAATTTACGCAAAATATAAACGTTGCAAAGAAATAGGTATAGCACCTTGGAAAATCATTTTATCTATGCCATTTGCATTTTTTATGTTATGGACTCCGGGTTATTTAATTGAAGAAAAAACCAAAAAATCAAATTTAGAAATAAAATCTAAATGGTATAAAAAATTCAACACATGGGTGTTATCAAGTTTTAATAATGTGTTATTTGTGTTCTTGTTTATAACAATATGCAAAACAATAATTGCTGGAATTTCAGCTGTGGTTTTATACTTTGCATTATTAATAATTTATACACTATGGTCTGTAAAACATAAAACTGATTTTATAAAAAATATCAACAATGGGTACGCATTAACCGCAGTAGGTATAAACATCGCAATCATTGCTGCAATAATATACAGTATAATGGCTTTGGGTGGTAATCCGTATTAATAAAAAATCTAAGGATAACAAAGATGCATAATTTGGTATTTTTCATTGCTTTGATATTTATTTTGTGGATTGGGCGTTCTATATTTATCCCGCTGTTGTTTGCGACATTTTTGTGGTATTTATTGAACGCAATTTCTGCATATTACAGAAAAATAATGCCATGTTATAAAACACAAACAAATGCATGCAAAATACCAAGTCGTATGTATACTGCGATATCCCTTGTGTTATCTTTTGCAACAATCGGTGTTATTATATATCTTTTTGCAACACAAATAAAACCTATGTTGATAGAATTGTATCACGCAACACCAATTTTACAGCAAAAATTATTAACATTTTCTGATTATATTTCGCGATTAATTGGTATTGATATAGACATTAATTTAATTCCAAATTTGCCGCAAATTGCTGGATACGTTGGTTCTTCATTGGCTGGCATTGCTACATCAACAGGTATGGTTTTGATATATTTAATATTCATGTTTGTTGAACAAAGTTCCTTCAATAAAAAGATAGATGCAATGCCTTTATCAAAACTAAAATCAAAAAAATTACGTTATATCTTGAACAGTATTGATGAAAACATGAAAAAATATTTGTTCACAAAAACGTTTATTTCCGCAGCTACTGGATTATGTGCTTACGTATTATTACACATCATTGGTCTTGAATATGCCAGTGTTTGGGCCTTTATAATTTTCATATTAAATTACATTCCTACAATCGGTTCTATACTTGCTTGCGCGTTGCCTATCGCTTATGCTTTGATAAGTGGTGACACGTGGCATCTGACATTATTTACAGCAATTTCTTTGGTCTGTATTGAAGTGATTTTTGGCAATATATTGGATCCAAAAATAACTGGAAAAACATTAAATATCTCTACATTGGCAATATTAATAAATTTGGTTTTTTGGGGCATGATTTGGGGACCTGCTGGAATGTTTTTCAGTGTTCCAATTCTTGTGGCGATTTACATCACAACAGCCCAATTTGAATCTACACGGTGGATTGCGACATTACTATCTTCGGATGGAAAAATACCAGATGAAACACAAAACGATTAAATACGTCTTAATAAAGCAATCGCATTTTCAAGAATAATTTTTGCAGAAACAGAATCCAGTTCTTGTTTTATTTTTGTGATGCTTTTGCGCCCTATTTCTTCTTGAGCGGCCACACTTGTTAAATTTTCTTCTATAAAAATAATAGGAATTGCTGTTTTTTCTGATAAATCTTTAGAAAACTGACGAACCATTTTTGTTGTATCAGAATCACTGCCATCTAAATGAAGTGGCAAACCAACAACAATCCCAGATATTTTTTCTTCGTCTATGATTTTTAAAAGAAAATCAATCAGTTCTTGTTGGTTTTTCACATAAACCTGGGGTCTTGCAAAGACAAATTCGCGATTTTCATCTGATACGGCAAGTCCACATCTGCGCGCGCCCCAATCGATTCCAATTGTTCGTCCAACTTGCGGAAAATCCTTGTAATCAGATAAAATCATTGTATAATTCCTTTATTGTCTTAAATAATAGGATTCAAAATGGCATTTAGCAAGCAACAATTACACAAATTTGCAGATTTAATCGAAATCGATGTATCTGATGAACAACTGGACAAAATGAACATCAATTCTGTTGTTGAATGGATTGATAAATTGCAAAAGATTGATACAACTGGTGTAAAACCAATGTTAAACCCATCTGAACACAAATTACCATTGCGCGAAGATGTGGTCACAGAACCAAATATGCGTAATGAAATTTTGGCCAACACTCCTGATACCGCTGGTGTATCACGTGGTTATTTTGCGGTACCAAAGGTAATGGACGGAGATTAAAAAATGCGAAACATTTACGATTTTACAGAAAAAGAACTAGATACAACTATCAAACAACTGAATTTATCTTCACGCGCGACAAGCAGATTAATTTTGCACGATATTCTTACATTGCGTGATTTACTTGATGCAATAGAAAATATTGGTTTGTCAAAATTTTATGGTATGGGTAAAAAAAGCATAGATGAAATCATGAATAAAATCGCCCAAATGCAAACAGCAAAATACCGCAATATCAATACTAAATTGGAAAAAATAGAACAAAAAGACAAGGCGGCAGAAAAGAAAATTGCAAAATACAGCGAACTTATTGAAAAGCTGACACAGGCGCGACAAAAATATCAATCACAAATCGCAATATTAAGAAATTATAATGAAAAACAATAGGACCAGAAGATGATAGACCTGACAATAAAGCAAGCTTTGCAAAAACTTAAAACACGTGAAATCAGTGCGACGGAATTAACACGTGCGTATCTTGACCGGATTGATAAATACGGCAAAGAATTAAACTGTTATATTACAAACACACCGGAACGCGCTTTGTCTGATGCAGCTGCAGCAGATGAACGTTATACAAAAAATGAAAACAGGGTTTTAGATGGTATCCCTATTGCAATGAAAGATTTATTTGCTACACGCGGCATCCGTACAACAGCTGCATCACGCATGCTGGAAAACTTTGTTCCACAATATGAATCTACAATATCACAAAAATTCATTGATTCTGGGACGGTTTTACTTGGAAAATCCAACTTGGATGAATTCGCAATGGGTACATTTTCCAAGACATCGTATTTTGGCGCCCCAGTAAGCCCATGGCAAATTGAAAAACATTTAACTGCTGGGGGGTCATCTGGCGGAACAACGTCTGCTGTGGCTGGTGGACTTGCAATGGGTGGTACAGGAACAGACACTGGTGGTTCTATTCGTTTTCCATGTTCTATTACTGGACTGGTCGGTGTAAAACCAACATACGGTCTTTGTTCAAGATGGGGTTGTGTCGCATTTGCATCAAGTTTAGATACTCCTGGTCCAATTGCTAGAACTGTTGACGATGCTGCATTATTATTATCTGTAATGGCAGGACATGACGACAAAGATTCAACCAGTTGTCCAAATGCAAAATTTGAAACAGATGGTGATTTAAAACCGATATTGGGTGATGGCAAAAAATTGCGAATCGGTTTAATCAAAGAATTTAATAATGTTCAAATTTCAGAAGACATGAAAAATCTTTTTGAAAAGCGTGTTAATGATTTAAAAGCTATGGGTGGCGAAATTGTTGAAGTTTCAATACCAAATATTTTGGATGCATTAGCTGCATATTATATTATCGCCCCAGCAGAAGCATCTTCAAATTTGGCACGTTATGACGGTATGAGATATGGTTTACGTGTCGAAGGCGATGGTATATACGATACATACAAAAAAACACGTGCTGCAGGATTTGGAGAAGAAGTAAAACGTCGTTTGTTAATTGGTTCTGCTGTTTTATCCAGTGAATCTTACGAAGTCTATTTTATGCAGGCTGCACGTGTTCGTCGCAAAATCGCAGATGCGTTTAATGCCGCATTTGAACAATGTGATTTAATTGTATGTCCATCTGGTGCATCAACTGCGTTACCATTGGATGCAGATTTAACACCACTTGAATACTATGCACTAGATTTGTTCACTGTTGCGATGAATTTAGCTGGAATCCCAGCCGTATCTGTTCCATGTGGCTTGGCACAAAACGGTTTACCATTGGGCATGCAAGTCGTTGGAAAACGTTTTGATGATATGCGCGTTCTTCAATTGGCAAAACACATTGAAACTGCTGCACAATTCGACAATCGTCCAACAACTGTTATGGGTAAATAGAAAATGCTAAGAAAAACAGGAAATAAAAAAATGGTGGCTAGAAGTGGAATCGAACCACTGACACAGGGATTTTCAGTCCCTTGCTCTACCAACTGAGCTATCTAGCCAATCCGTGAGCAACATAATAAAATATAAAAAAATAAAAAGCAAGGAAAAATAAAAATGTTTACAATTAAAGGCAAAACACAAGATTGGGAAGTAGTTATTGGTTTAGAAACACATATAGAAGTGTTATCTAACAGCAAGATTTTCAGCGGTGCATCTGCTGATTATAATCCGACAGTTGCCCCAAATACTCAGGCATGCATGGTTGATGTTGCAATGCCAGGCATGTTGCCAGTATTAAACAAACATTGTGTTGAACAAGCAATTAAATTTGGACTTGGGATAAATGCCGAAATTTCAAAACACAGTAAATTTGCCCGCAAACAATATTTTTACCCTGACCTGCCCCAGGGATATCAAATTTCTCAGCCTGCTAATGAACCACCAGTCGTTGGTCGTGGTTGGGTTGAAATTTTGGGTGACGATGGTAATCCTAAAAAGATTTTTATTGAACGTGCCCACATGGAACAAGATGCTGCAAAAAACAAACATGATATGCACCCAACAAAAACCTTTGTTGATTATAACAGAACTGGTGTAATGTTGCTTGAAATTGTGACATTCCTGGATACAAAAAACCCAGAAAATAATTCTTATATTACTTCTCCTGATGAAGCAGAAAGATATTTGCGTCAAATACGTGAAATTGCACGCGCATTGGGTGTGTCCAAGGCAAACATGGAAGAAGGTTCTATGCGTGCAGACGTTAATGTATCTGTTCGCCCTGTCGGTTCCAAAACATTTGGCACACGTACAGAAACAAAAAATATGGTGTCTTTTAAATTCATTAAAAACCACATTGAAAACGAAGCACGTCGCCAAGTAGAAATCCTGGAAAATGGTGGTACAGTATCACAAGACACATTGCGTTATAACCAATCCGATGGTTCATCATCTGTAATGCGCAGCAAAGAAGATGCGTTGGATTATCGTTATTTCCCAGATCCAGATTTATTAGAATTAGAAATCACAGATGAAGAAATCGAAAGAATCCGCAAAACAATGCCGGAATTACCATCTGCGACACGCGCACGCTATATCAATGAATTTGGTTTGTCCGAATATGATGCATCGCGTCTGACCGAAACAGTTGATATTTCACATTGGTATGATGCGGCGGTTGCTGGCAAAAAGGTGCGTGCAAAACCTGTCGCGAACTGGTTGATTTCTGAATTATTTGCGCATCCTGAAAATATGGATATTGAAAATAAAATTACAGAAAATTCCGACCCAGATGCACCACGTATAATTACACCAGAAAATATTTCTGAATTGGTTGATATGATCGCATCAAATGAAATTAATGGGAAACAAGCAAAAGAAATATTTATCAAAATGTTAGACGGCGAACGTGGCACAATCCATGAAATTGCTGATAAATATGGCATGAAACAAATTACAGATACAGGCGCAATCGAATCGGCTGTGGATGAAGTTATTAAAAATAATCCATCACAAGTTGAACAATATAAATCTGGCAAGGTTGGTCTGCTTGGTTTCTTTGTTGGAAACGTTATGAAGGCTACAAAAGGACAAGCCAACCCAGCAATGGTAAGTGATTTATTGAAACAAAAATTGGCATAAATGAATAAAATAAAAAAATTCTTTATACAAACTTTTGGTTGTCAAATGAACGTCTATGACGGGCAGCGCATTGCCGCCATGTTGGAAAAAAAGGGTATAATACAAACTGACAATGTTGCGGATGCTGATTTAATTATCCTTAACACTTGCGCGGTTCGTGCCAAAGCAACTGACAAAGTTTATTCTGCATTGGGACGTATAAGACGTGCAAAAAAAGAATCTGCCTTGCTTGGTATTGTTGGATGTGTTGCACGCGAATCGGGCAGCGATGCATTTAGACGTATTCCAGAATTAAATTTTGTTCTTGGGCCGCAAAGTTATCACAAATTACCAGAGATAATAAAAAACCCAGATACAAAATTGTTAAACATTGATTTAGGTGGACTTGAAAAATTTGATGAATTGCCACAAATGACAAAATCACCAGCTGTAGCATATATTCCAATTCAAGAAGGATGTAATCATTGCTGTACATATTGTATTGTTCCTTATACTCGTGGTCGTGAATTATCAAGACCTTTTGACGATGTTATAAAAGACACAATAAATGCCGCACAAACAGGGGCGATTGAAATATGCTTTTTGGGACAAAATGTAAACGGATATAAATATACTGATAAAAATGGCAAATTATATAAACTGTCTGATTTAATTCGCGAAACTGCTAAACTGCCAGAAATCAGCCGTATACGCTTTACATCAAGCTATCCAACAGAAATGACTGATGATTTAATTGATATGTTTAAAAGCGAATCAAAATTATTACCTTTTTTAAATATGCCGATTCAAAGTGGTTCGCCACGCATATTAAAAAAGATGAATAGACCTGACGATTTAAATGCATATAAAAATATTGTTAAAAAGTTAAAATCTGTTCGACCAGATATTCAAATATCATCAGATTTTATCGTTGGTTTTCCAGATGAAACAGATGAAGATTTCGAACAAACATTAAATATTGCACGTGAAATAAAATATATTAATTCATATTCGTTTAAATATTCGCCACGTCCACATACTGCCGCAGCTATAATGCCAAACCAAATAAGTGAACAAATAAAATCTGTGCGCTTGCAAAGATTAGATATGCAATTAAATGAAAATCAACGAGAATTTAACATATCATGTATTGGCAAAGAAATGATGTGTTTATATGAAGGTGATGACAAGACTGGTAAAAATCTCGTTTTTCGCACACCTTATATGCAACAATGCATTGTAAAAAAACCTGATTATCAAATTGAATCTATGCAAAAAATTAAGATTACAGATGCGAACAAATCATGTTTACATGGTGAAATAGTTAAATAAACTAAAATTCCATTTTTGCATTAACAGATAATTTATAATTGTAATCAAAGTTATCTTTGAAAACAGCAGCATCAAAAGATACCCCTACTTTATCTACGACAGACCAAAAACCAATTTTTATTTCAGAATAAAAATCACCACCCGTCATTAATGCACCAGATAAAGAATATTCATATTTTATGCCATCTGTGATAAAATTATATTTAATATCTGTTCCACCATGTAAATTTAAATCTTTTTCAGAAACACTTATCACCTTGTCTTGTGTATAAGATACACCAATGAACGGTGATAACGTTAAATCAGAATCAAGTTCAAAATCATATCCGGCATCAAATTTACCGTAACCAGAAAAACTGGATGGATTATCTTTTAATTCGTTATCGTCAGATACATAATCTGCATTAAAATTCGCAATTGTAAAACCAGCTGTTTCAAACAACCAAAAATTATTAATTTTTTGTTTTGCACGAATATCCAATCCATAAGATAACCCAGAAAAATCATTCAAATTATCTTCATACGAAAAAGAGTTAAAACTAAATCCAAGATTTAAATATAAATTATCATAATTATCACCAATATAAACACGGCCTCCAAAATTATTTACACTGTCTGAACCAATATAAAATGGTGTTATACCAAGTACAACATCTTTATGTTCTTCGATACCATCGAACAAAGCAAAACTGTTTATTAATTTTACTGGTCTTAATAAAATACCATGATTAAATCGATAAGAATTGTTTTTAATATTATATATCTGTTCGATATTTTCCGCAGCATCCAAAGCCTTGATTAATTTATCATTTGGATGTTTATTTCTTATTTTTTCTAAAACAGAATACGAAGGATTACCATTATTAAAAACCAAATTATAATCAGTTGTACGTGCAACATTCAAAACTAAACCAGAACCAGACTGTTCTAACTGTGCAGAATATAAATCATCACCATTACGAATTTGAACAGTTAAATAATTTTGACCAGACGAAATATTATTAATAACATTACCTGATATATCTGTGTCAACATCATTTATAATCAAAATTGTACGCCCTTCAAGGACAACATCTTTGCCCCAATTTTGCCATTGTGAAAAATCATTTATTACAACAGATGAATCCGTAATCACAAAAGTACCCACATTCATATCTTTAATAGAATTAAAATCTAAATTTTCACATCCTTCGATTCTTACAGTATAATTACCACCCACAACTGAAATATTTGTGATTTGTTCTGGTGAATTGATTATTTGTGTGACATTTCCACCATTAACCGTTGTGATACCATCATGTATTGTACCCGAATTATAAACAGACAGATTATATCTTGCATCTATCTGTCCATTTATACTTCCGTAATTATACAAAGTGACAGGATGAAGAATTGCAATATTTCCACCACCAGTTCCTGTGACATTCGCACCATTTTCAATGAATACTATATTATCGTTAAACCCATCAACAATATAACTGTTGCCACTGCTAAATGTTTCTGCATTCACAGTTGCATTCATAAAAAGCATAATAAAAACGCATAGGTATCTTTTCACAATACTTTTATGCTAGCACATGCTTTTTCTTAAAAACAACTATAAATTATAATAAAAAATCCCGCATAAAACGGGATTTCAAAGCGAAACGAGGAAAGTTTAGAACATGTAACGAATACCAATATCACCACTGAAATCGTGCATTCCAGAAGCAACATCAATATAGTTATAACGCGCGGCAACATCAACAGAATAACAACCAAATGGCATTTCCAGCCCCAAAGTTGCCATTGCTGAAAATCTTGTGTTATCTCTTTTATTAGAAAAATCTGCTCTGCTGGCTTTTGTATCAATAAATGCCAAACCAGCACCAAGACCCGCGAACGGTTGAATATAATGGAAACGTCCTAAATTCATATAAGTATTTGCCATTAATTCGATATTTTTGGATGTGACTTCAACATTATCTATTGCGCCAAAATCTTTTCTTTCTTTGCCTTTTGTAAAGAAAGAACCTTCGATTTCTAAACGCGCTGTATCATACATAGACAAACCCAATGCTGCACGAGCTTGATATAAATTTTGTGTAACACTTTCTTTTGTGCCACCAACTTTGTAATTCAAATTACCATAAGTCGCACCACCACGTACTGCAATATATGGCAAAATATCCCAACCCAGAAATCTGGTTGTTTGTTGTTCATACATTTGCCCACCTGCAAAAGCTGGCGCGGCTAATAATACTGCCATTGAACCGGCAATAAGTTTTTTCATAAGTTTCTCCTTTTGTTGCTGATTAATCTCAACACTTGGTATTCTATCAAACGATATTAAATATTTATATAGGCATGTATCCCCATAGGACACATTTCATAAACACCAACAAAACCGCCGTATAGAGTAAATTAAGAAATTAAGTCTTTAATAACAAAATCTGATAACATTAAACCAAACGAACCTGTTACAGTTATAATCGAACCAAATTCACGACCACCATTTTGTTGTGGTGTTGCAACTTCTGTTGAATAAACAACTGGAAAATCTTGCAATTTTTCATCACGAACAATACGTCTTATTTTTGATGCTAGTGGGCAAACAGATGTTTTAGATATTTTACCAATTTTAATTTTTGAAATATCCGTTTTACGTGCAGCACCCATACTGGATATAAATGGTACATCATTATTAAAACACCACTTATACAACGCGATTTTTGATTGTACTGTATCTATGGCATCTATTACATAATCAGGTTTAATATTCATTAAAAAATTTTCATCAAAAAACACATTTAATGCGTCAACCGTGATTTCCGGATTTATGTCAAAAATTCTTTGCCTGGCTATTTCTACTTTTGGTTTACCAATTGTTGAATCTAATGCGAATAATTGACGATTTATATTTGATTCTTCAACTTTGTCAAAATCTATTAAAACAATATGCCCCACCCCACTTCGTGCCAATGCTTCAACAGCAAAAGAACCAACAGCACCACAACCAACAACCATAACACAAGATTGTTTTAATTTTTCTATTTTATCTTTGCCTAATAACAAAGTAATACGATTTAACCTGTTATTCATAATTCAAAAGCCTTTGTGTATTTTTGTATATTATTTCATCCGCATTATCGCATTGTTTTATATCTTTGATTTTATCAATCAAAGACTCCAATAAAACATCTGGCTTGCCATCTGTTTCAACAAGAATATTTTTAATTTGAATCTGCTCTATACGGTGTAAATCGCGACCTTTGTCGATTTTATTAAATGAAAAAAGCACATTATAATTTTCTAATAAATTATTTATTATTTCATCACTGCCATGAAAATCATGTATAACAATTATTGGTAATTCTGTCCTTTTATATTTTTTTAAAACATTGAATATTTTATCCCATGCACCAACACAATGTAAAAAAACGATTCGTTTTAATTCAATCGCGATTTCTAATTGTTTAATAAAAATTTCAATCTGGACATCCATGTTTGGTTTATATTTATCAAGTCCAATTTCTCCGACCATATAAGAGCGATTCGTTTTTAGTATATCTTTTAATCTTTCATCAAACCCATCTTGAACTGACTCAACAAACCATGGATGAACACCAAACGCAGAACGTATACATATATCATTCTTTGCCATATCAGATAAAACATGCCATTGCGATTCGTTTATTGTGCAACAAATCGTTTCAACAACATCTGGTTGAATTTTATGGGTTATATAATCAATATGACTATGTGCATCAATTATTTTCATACATAAAATCTAAGCATAAATATAAAATTTTGCAAATAAAAACCCTTGTCTTTGAGACAAGTTTTTTTATTCTTATTCGACATTAGTCATGTTTTCCACCAAACGCACCGTAAATTGCAACTTCTTCATGTTCGCGATTATTGTTAGAATGAACTTCATTAGCAAATCCAAATGATGAAGTTGCTTCTGTATCATCAGGTGTTCTGCCATATACAGTTGTTGTTGCTATGCCAGAAAAACGTTCCCCAGAACCACCTGTATCAGAAGATTGTACATATTGTTGTTCATGTGCAACAAAATTCTCGCTGGTAAAACTTTTGGTCAAAGTTTCACCACTCATACTTGGCAATTCAAAACCAGTTGCATTTGTTGTACCACTGATTTCAAAAGTTGGTAATCCTGTTGTCGCAGCAGTATTTACAGTAACATTATACCAATGTTTACCAGCATGTCCTTCATCAACAGCAACCAAATTATCCATTACCAAAGATGAACTGCCATCTGTATTTACTGTCAAACGCGCATTATCCTGCTGCACTAACATACCATCATCAATATCTTCGTCACCTTCATACCCGTATCTTTTGTGGTCTATACCAGCAATCGCGGTACCCGTATACTTAGTTGTTCCAGATAATTTAGATGTGTCTATCTTTAAAACATCATATCCACCAACATATGGTGTAAAAGTATGTCCTTGTATAACATCCGTATTATCTTTGACAATTAATTCTGCAAAACCTAAATCTGCAAATCTTAACCCTTTGTCAATGCCTTCTATAGCCAAAGTGGCACGTCCTTCGTGTGGTTGTTCAAAAGAATTCATTTCATCAATTTTATTTTTATAGAATTGACGCGCAGCAACCAAATTATTTCTGTCTTGTTCACTAAGGTCATCTGGTTGTGATGCGATAAGTTTATCCATTTCTCTATCTATTTTTGCCTTAAACTTTGCTTTGATCTCATCAACAGATAAATCACCAGTGTCGCATTTAAAGTCGATATCTCTGAAATGATTATTTGCAATAAAAGATCCACTTTCTGGCAAATCAACAGCATATTCATATAAACTTTTTTTAAATTCATTTCCTGTTGCAGACGAACGAACAAAACGTCCTTCTTCACTTACAGCATAAGTCGGTGTTCCTGTGAAATCATCGTTTCTGTCATATTTAGTCAAAGCGATTATTTGTCCCTTGTCATCAACTTCAAAAGTTACATAAGAATCTTCGCCACTTAATTTGAAATTAACATCATCTAATCTGTATGAATCGTATATCTTTCCGTTATAATTTGCTGTTGCAGAACGATTCAATGACGGTGTAATTATTGTACCGTCAGATGCAACCAAAACTTCTGATGCCATCGATGTAATTTTTCCATTGCTTGCAACGACATCGTCACTAACCACAGAACGTGCAGCAGTTGGAGCAACACCACCCCCATGCCCGCCACCACCACACGCAGCCAATGCTAACATTGATGTTAAAAATACATATTTTTTCACAGTATTCCTCCTTGTTTTTCATACGGATTAATTGTATCGCAAACGTTCGTTTTTAACAATGTAATTTTTTCTTAGAACCCAAAAACAAAGCCGCAGAAAACCGGGATTTTTATTTTTAAATTCACGTTTTATAACCTGATTTAAAAACGAACGAACGTTTAAACTGAAATATTTTTCCCAGATTTCCGGGAAAAACGTCGTTTCTTATTTTGTTTAAAAAACAATTATTGCGATTTTTCAATTGGCACCAGTTTCGTGTTTCACTGTTACATAAAAAAAATAAGAATAACGGGAAAAAATCATAAAAACTTGCATTTATTGAAAAACAAGGTATAATTGCCCACGTTGGATGCATAGCTCAGTTGGTAGAGCAACTGACTCTTAATCAGTGGGTCCAGGGTTCGAGTCCCTGTGCGTCCACCAAAATAAAAAGCGCCCGTATGGGTGCATTTTTATTTCATCGCACAGCAACACACATTAAAAATGTGTTGCAAGCAAGTCCATGTGCATTCACTATTTTTTTGTTCTATACGCATTGATTCCTGTGGTTTAGGTATTCAAACCGAAAGATATTTTATAAAAATTACGATACACTTGTTTATGTGACAAAACAACCAAAGGAGAAAAAAGATGAAAACATCTAAATTATTTTTAATCACATCACTTTGCGGTGTATGTTTATTAACAAGTGCATGTACAACATGTCCAACACAAACACATGATAATTACGGCTATCATGAACAACACCACAAAAACAAAGCACACAAAAAACACAAAAAACATCAAAATCCAGCAGAAATTGCAGTATTTCAACAAACATATACTGGTTCTGATATAGAAAGTGTTAACGGCAGTATTTACACACGCTCTACACGTGGTGGCACATCTGAAATGGGTATGATACAATTTGAAGAAACAGATACAGGGTTAAAAATGACAGCAGATTTGATTGATTTACGTCCTGGCAAATCATACACAGCAGAAATTTATCAATGTGGTGCATGCAACGATAATACATGCTGTGCAATGGAAGCCATGTCTGTTGATTTACCAAAATTGAAAATTAATAATGCTGGTGAACGTTTACAAGAAACGTATATTATTCGTGGTTTAACAGCCGCCCAATTAAACAATGCAAAAATCGTATTAACACGTGATGGTGGATACAAAGCTGCATGGGGCAAATTAACAGATTAATAAATTTACATTTGCTAAAAAACAATTGGTGCCAAACGGCACCAGTTTTTTTAAACAACAAATTATTATGATTTATTTATTTTTTAATTCTGAAAGAGGCACTATAGCTGTCATCGCAGCATGTCTTGAAGAACCTATAACATAACTACCTCTTGATGCAATACCAATAATATTGCCACTTTCATCAAAAACAGGTCCACCGGAATTTCCACCCCATCCTTGACACCCATAGAAAACCCCGTTCGAAATTTCACAATATGATATTTTTAATTTTGTATCATCATACTTTTCTTTATTTTTTTCGAGAAACTCAACTACATTGGCACTAAATATTGCAGCAATAGCCATCTCTGTATAATTTCCAGTTTGTGGATCAAGTTCGCCAGTTGGCAAAAAACCGTTTTTCCCGTTCATTCTTACATTTCCTTTAGTATCTTTATCTGTTTCTGGTAAGGCCGATATATAATCTATATAATCATTCTTGAATTTTTCTATTTCATTATCACTCATAATTTTTAATCGTCCATATCCAACAACCTGTGCTTTATGTTTCTTTGTATCATCATTTATTTCAACATAAGGGATATTATTTTCATCATCACCTATAATTTTGTAAAAAACATAGTCTTCTTTGGCCCCTTTTATAAAAAAATCTCTTTTTTCTATATCATCACCTTGTTTAAAAAATACAGCATCCAATTTATGTCCGTTTTGCAAGTATGGACGTATCACACCATTGGTAATACAATGTTTCGCAGTATATATATACAATTCTTTTTCGTTTTTTACCACCGTACCTGTACAATCAGGATTTCCATCGTCATCTAATAATTCCACCACTGCATTATATGGTTTTTGTTGTTTTTGTTCATCGGTTACATAACAACGTTTATCAATGGTAAATTCGTTCGGATGCGTACACGCATCATCAAGTCCAAAACATAATGTTGGAACAACACATAAAATTACAATAATTAAATTTTTCATTCTTTAAATATTTTATTTACCTTTCATCGCAATTCTCGTAATATTACCTTGTACATTAAAAAACTTAACAACCAGAATTATTACCGTACCCTTGACGACCATGCAAAATACCAGTTTTTTTATTCTTTTAAAGTGGTATTTCTAAAAGATCCCATTTTTAAACCATATGTAATATTTGCATGCTCTTTACCACCAATAGCATAATTTCCGGTTACGACTATCCCCATAATATTACCATTTTCATCAAATATTGGTCCCCCAGAATTTCCACCCCAACCTTGACATCCGTGAGTAAAACCGTCTGACGAATATTGGCAATAAGATTTTTTTAATTCTGAATCAAAATATCTTGTAAAATAAGAATTAAACAACATCAAAACTTTTGTTCCTTTAATTCCACCATCTTCCATAAAACCATTGTTTTCATTTCTTTTTATTGTTCCGTCTTCATTTTTTTCTATATCAGAAAAAATTTTTATCTTATTTGCATATTGTTCCTTTGCATCATTGATCTCTTTATCACTCATAATTTTTAACCGCCCATATCCGATAATTTCTACATTTTTGGTACCTTTTTTAAAAAAATCATTTATTTTAACATATGGAATTACACTATTATCTGCATCTATGATCACCCTATATTGAACCCAATCACCAAAACCGCCCTCAGCATTTTCTAAATTATAGTTACCTTGTTTTACTAACTCAGTATTAAATTCTCGTCCATCTTGTAATTTTATACGCAAATTGTTATCAGAAAAATTATCCAAATCTAAATCACTGCAATGTTTAGCTGTATACAAAAAATATTCTTCTTTATTTTTTTTATTTAAAACATCCTTTTTCACTACAGTCCCTGTACATAATTTTTTTGTGCCATCTTGATACAAAAATCCCACCACCGCATTATATGGCTTTTGTTGTTTTTGATCATCGGTCACATAACAACGTTTATCAATGGTAAATTCGTCTGGTTTTGTACACGCATCATCTAAACCCAGAGACATCATTGGCATACAAAACAATAATAAAAATACAAATATTTTTTTCATTATTTCAAAACATCTTCGCAACGACCGGCAGATTCCATTAATTTCTTGGTTAATGTAATCAAAGATATATTTAATCCTGTCTCAACCGCCCCAGTTGCGACATTTGCACCCGCCATTATATTAGCTGTCGTATTCAACGCATGTTCTTTCTTTTTATCGCTTTGCGATAAATTCATTTTATTTTCCATGTTCATATATTTATCAGAATTTGCCGCAGCACTTGTTCCGACCCCAACAACACCAATCGCAGTACCTGCAATAGATGTTCCCATTACACCTTTCATACGTTTTTCTATTTTTTCAATATCTTTGGTATCTATTTGATTGCACCAAGTGTGTATGCTGCTTAATTGTTTTACAATCGGATATTCATTTGGATTTATCCCAGCTTTTCTTAATTGCATTTCAATATCAGGTATAGATTTTATCATTTCATTACATGCGCTGATATGCTGTACTAAATCAGATTGATTTATATTCAAACCAGACATTATTGCAGATGCCAGATTTGTTCCAATTGTACCTGACATAAGACCTGTGCGCCAATTGCCTAATTTTTTAGATTTTTCAATTCTTCGCTGCAATTCCGCAATTTCTGCCATCGGTTGTAATACATTATTAAAGAATGTTTCATTATTCATGGCTTTAACACCATCAACACTGCATCCGCCTGCTTTGCAAATTTGGTCGATTAATTTTTCGATTTCTTCTTCTTCCTGTGATTTCTTGACACCAGCAATTAACGCACCACCTGCCGCCACAGTTCCCACAGCTGTCACACCAGTATTTATTTTGGATATATTTGCAACACGACCTATTTCATCAGAAATTCCAGAACACGTTATACGCGCCGCTTCAAAAATTTCTTGTGCGCCACGAATTACATCATCCGTTTCAGATGCAAAAACTGGCGATATTCCAACAATCAATAAAAATGCTAATATTTTTTTCATATGCATGAATTTTACCATAAAATACCGTTTTTAAAAAGTATTTTTTCATTCTAGTCTTTTTGAACATTTTCGATTTTGGTTAATAACAAACTGCTTGTTCCGCCAATTTGCCCGTTTGCGGCAATCACTATGCCAATTAAATTACCATCGCTATCAAAGACCCCGCCACCAGAATCCCCACGAACAGCCTGACAAGCCTTTATTCCACTGTTGCCATAATAACAATTCGACACTTTCATCGATTTGTATCCTTCAACAATCTGATTAAAAAAATCTGTATCATCAGCCGATAAAAAAGACATAAAACCTTCAACATACCTGTTTGTATAACCAATAGAATTATTATAAAAGCCATATTTTTGTTGGGTCCCATCGGTATTTATACCCTGATGAGTTGTTAAATAATTTATATATTTAGTTTTAAATTTATCTATTGTTTTATCGCTTAATACATTAAGATCACCATAACCAATCACACGTATAGATACGGGGTGTAAAAAATGTTCATTTTTTTTTGCAATACTAGCAAATGTTAAACCTTCTTCTTTTTCTTCTTTTTTTATTATGTATTTTGCTAAGTCTTTATCAGAACTGACATTATCCAAAATCGCACTTAATGTTTTATTATTTGGTGTTTTTATTCTTATATTTTGTTTTACCCGTCTATTATTATCTATGCAATGTTTTGCCGTATAAATATAATTTTTACCATTTTCATTAATCAACACCCCCGTACAACTTCGGCCGTCGATTGCATCGTATCTTATGACAGAATTATATGGATTTTGTTGTTTTTGTTCATCGGTTACATAACAACGTTTATCATACGTAAATTCATCTGGATTTGTACAGGCATCTTCATACCCAAAACATAATGTTGGAACAAAAAATAACATTACAAGAATTAAATTTTTTATTCTCATTTTTTCAAATACTGCGTTGGATTGTATGCTTTGGTTCCTTTGCGTATTTCAAAATGTAATTGCGGTTTATCAACTTTGCCGGTTTTACCAACACGACCAATTGCTTGACCGACAGAAACTTTGGTTCCACGTTTAACACTCATGGAATCAAGATGTGCATATACCGTCATCCATCCATCACTATGTTGAATAATTATTAAATTTCCCATTCCTTTTACTTCATTTCCAGCATAAGCAACTACACCGTTTTCAGCCGCCCTGACAGTCGTACCAAGTGATGCTTCAATATTTATACCATCATTAACCAAACCGCCTTTCTTTGGACCATAAGCAGATAAAATTTTACCACGCACTGGCCAAGAAAATTTTGATGAAGAACGTGCAGAAATTTTTGGTAATTCTTTTTTCGGGTCTGATGAAATTTTTGTCTTTGTTTGTTTTTGTTGTGGCTTAACAACCCTTGTATTCGGCTGTTTCTGTACAGTTTGTGTTTTTTGTTGCGGTGCAACAGATGTTTGTTTTGTTATCTGTTTTTTTGTTTCTACTTTTGCATTATTATTTTTTTCTATCTTTTTAGTCTCTTTAACTTCTGTTGCAGAACGTGTTTGAACAGTATTCAACTTTGGCACCTTGATTTTTTGACCAACAGACAACGTGAATGGCACAGACAATTTGTTCATGACCGCCAAATCATTAACAGGAATTTCATATTTACGTGACAACGAATATAATGTATCCCCTTTGACAACTGTGATTTCTTGTAAATCAACACGTTTTGTACTGTTTGGTTTTACGGTTTCTTTTATTACAACTTTTTCCGTGTTTTCTTTCTTTTTCTCAGCTTTGATTTGTTGCACTTTTTCCTGAGAAATAATATTAGGTATTTCTTTCTTTGGTTCAACCTTTTTTTGTTCAGCTTTACGCGTTGTTAATTTTTGTCCAATTGATAACTTATACGGTTCTTTTAAATCATTTATATCAGCAAATTCAGCCACAGTCATATTGTTTTTACGCGCCAAAGAATAAACAGTATCCCCTTTGGCAACAATAACAGTTTCAAAATTTGTTTGTTTTGTATCTTTTTTAGTCGGTACGACAATTTTTTCTTCTTGTTTATCAATCACAGTATTTCCACCGTAAAGCGGAACAATTAAATAATCTGCTTTGATTTCTTGTTCTATTTCTTCGTCCTGTTTTATTTCTTCTGGCTTTTCTTCCTTGGTTTCTGTTTCTGGTACCAGAACATAATCGTCCACACTGGCATATAAAACATAATCATCTATACTTGAAGAACCATATAATTCAGGTGATGCATAAACACCATAATCTGTAACCGCAGAATTATATATTTCCGGTTGGGTTTCTGGGTCTGCCAACAACGCAGGATATCTGTCTTCAATAAACATACCAATACTATCTGGAATCGACGCAATTTTTGGTTGCAAATCACATGCGCAAAGTATAAGCGCAAATAAAACAGACACTTTAAAAAAAGTCTTATAAATTTTCACATTTTGAATTATATCATAAAATCACAGTAAAATAAAATGGTTATACATCTTTGTGCATAAATAATATACTGATTTCAAAAAGCAACCATATAGGCAATGCTAAAACAATTTGCGAAATAATATCTGGTGGTGTCAACATTGCCCCCAACACAAAAGCCCCGACGATGACATATCTGCGACTTTTTATTGCTGTCTGACGCGATAATACCCCCAATCTGTTCAGTCCAATTAAAACCAGTGGCAATTGAAAAGCCAAACCAAATACTTTTAATAAACCAATTGAAAAAGATAAATATCCTGTCATTGCAGGCATCAAAACAACCGGTAATTGCCCAGATTCATTCATATCCAAGAAGAATTTAAACACAAACGGGAACAAAATATAAAACGCGAACGCGGCCCCCATTATAAACAATAGTGGCGAACATAAAAATATCGGTACAAAAAACTGTTTTTCTTTTTTATGCAACCCTGGTGCAATATATGCCCACAAATGCCACAAAAATACAGGCACAGTGATAACCAATGCCACCAACGTAGCCAAAGAAAATTGAATCATCAATCCATCTGTTAAACCTGTATACAAAAGTGCAGCATCATCCCAAATATTTAATAACGGCTGTGTTAAAAAAAATTCTATATATGGCGATACAACCCATCCGAAACAAAACGCAAAAACAAAAACACACAATGTCCACAATATTCTGCGCCTTAGTTCTGTAAAATGTTGCATCATCGTCATTTTCATTTTGTTTTTTTACTTTTTTTCTTAACGGGTTTATCAAAAACATTTTTTGTTGCATCAGAAATCAAATCATCAATCGGTTTTTCTAATTCTATACGATGTTGAACTTCTTGTGAAAAATCATCTATTTTCCATATTAAGTTTCGAATATATTTAACCACGCGTGCAAAAAAACGCGCGACATCCGGCCAATATTTAGCCGGCACGACACAAATTGCAACTAATAAAATTACTAAAAATTCAGTCCAACTGATTCCAAACATTTCAAACCTTAATCATAAAAATCATCACCACCGTTTGTAGAAACTGTTTTATGACGAGATAATTGGAAATAATTTTTACCAAAATCTGTTTTCTTTTTCAAATCAGAAAAATAAACATCTGTTTTGTTTGATGTCGCATCAACCACAGACCAAGAATTTAAGCTAACAGGTTTTTTATTAAACACAACAGACATGTTTCCTAAACCTTCTTGGTCGCGTAAAACCATTTTCAATGTAAATGTATTTTTATCCGATTTTGTTTCCAAAACCTTGATATCTGCATTTTGTAAATCTATTTTTTTGCGTACTAATATTCCAGCCGGTGTACTGGTTAATGGCACAGTCGTAATCTGATCCAAAGATTTATCATAAAAGTATAAATCTTTACCATCTGAAACCAATTGAATCGGTGCATTTTTATAATCTAATCTTACACGTCCTGGGCGCAACATAGAAAAGACACCTTTTTCTGTTTTACCATTTGCAACTTGGGTAAAATTACCGTAAAGCCCAGTTATTGAATTTAAATATTTTTCAGCACTTTGAACCAAACCTTTGTCCACATCTGCAAATGCAGTAAAACAATTAAATACTAAAAACAATGTCAAAATTATTTTTTTCATTTCCTACTTTCCTTTGAATGCATCTATGATTTTTTTACGAACGTTTTCCAAAGAATCTTGAATAACCGCCCCAGCAGCACACAAATGTCCACCACCGCCAAAAGATTCCGCAATTTGATTTACAGGTACTTTTTTACTGCGCAAAGATATACCAATTTGATTTTCTTTTTGCTCTTTCAAAAGTACAACATATTCAACACCATGAATTTGTCCCAATATACTTAACACCAATTCACCGCGACCATCCAATTTTTTATAATCATCTTTTGTAATTGTTGCAAGTGCCAAACGCCCCTTCATAAAAAATTCTGCATTTGCAGCAGCCTTAGATTCAACTAACACAGTTTTTTTATCACTGTTATTTAACAAATTTGTTAAATCTGCGATATTTGCACCCGCATCAACCAAACAAGCAGCATCTGTTAATACAACACTGTTTCTTACAAATTTAAAATTGCCCGTATCTGTTATCATTGCCAAAGTCAACAAATCTATGATATCTTTGTCTGTTTTAAGATTCGCAGCACGAATAACGTCGTAAATTACCTGAGACACAGCGGCCTTGGTTACATCATCAAAACATAAATTTCCAACCAAATCATCATTGTAATGATGATCAAATTCAATAACAAAGTCTGCATCATTCACAAATTTTTCAACCCCACCAAGATGAATACGTGTTCCATAATCAACAACAATATACAAATCAAATTTTGAATCTTCCGGGATACGTTGATAAAAACTGGCTTTCTTCCTTAAAGGAACTTCTTCCAAGTATTTTGGAATATTACCATCATAAATAACCTTGGACTTTTTATCGAAATTTAATTCAATAATTTTCATCAAAGCCAATGCAGAACACAAAGAATCACCATCTGGATTTTTGTGTCCAGATATTGCGATAGATTTCGCATTTTTAATTTTCTCTATTAAAATTTTTATTTTTTCATTCATTATATCGCCATATCTTCAAGTGTAAACTGAACATTTACACGACCATTATATTCATTTTCTTTCAATTTACCTAACATCATTATTTTAGTATTTATATTTGCATCGTCCAGCAGAAAATCACCCACAGGTGTTCCCACTAAATTAAAGCCAACAAAAGATAATTGCATTCCGTTACTTGTTTTTATCATTCCACGCAAATGCGAACCATTTCCCATAACAGTGGCAAATTTTAAAACACAACCATTTAAAACCAGTGTTGGTTCCGGATTCGATTGTCCAAATGGTGCAAGTTCAGATAAACTTTCAACCAATTTCATATTCGCACCCGATGCATCTATTTGTGCATCAACAAATATCTCTGGATTTGGTTTTTTACCTTGTAATTGTTCATTAACCGATTTTTCAAGAAAATCACAAAATTCTTGTTCATGTTCAACATTTAACGTAAACCCAGCAGCAGCTGAATGCCCGCCACCTTCTGATAAAATACCTTTGGATAATGCATCATGAATTATTTTTCCTAAATCAATTTCGGGTATAGAACGACCAGAACCGTTTATAACACCATCGTTACGGGTCGCGACACAAGTGGGCAAATTATATTTATCTTTTAAACGTCCCGCTATAATACCCATGACACCACCATGCCAATTATTACCGCAAACAAATAAACTGCACTTACCATTCTTGCAGCATGCATCTGCAATATCAGAAGCATCTAACATTATCGCATTTTGAATATCAATTCTTTCTTGATTCATACGATGCAATTTGTTTGCTAAATCATTTGCTATCAGTGGATTATCTGTCAATAACAAATCAAGTGCCGGCGCAGCAGAATCAAGACGCCCTGCTGCATTAAGACGTGGTCCTATTGCAAAACCAACCGCATAAACAGATGGTTGTTTTATCCCAGCCAAATCCATCAAAGTTCTAAGTCCAAGATTTTGCCGCAACCCCAGAACTTTCAAACCTGTTGCAACAAAAGCGCGATTTAAACCAATCAACGGCATAGTATCGCATATTGTCCCCAGCGCAACAAAATCCATATAATTCAACAAATTAATCTGTTGAATCTCGCCGTTAAAATAATTTCTGTTTTTTAATTCGCGGTTTAAAGCAACCAAAGTCAAAAAAGCGACACCGACACCCGCCAAGAAAGACAATCCCGATGTATCATCAACACGTTTTGGATTAACAATTGCATCTGCATTTGGCAAAACATTGTCCGGTGAATGATGGTCTGTGACAACGACTTTTAACCCTAATTCTTTGGCTTTCGCAACTTCTTCAATACCACTGATACCACAATCAACAGTTATCATCAAACCAACACCTGATTGTGCGATATTTTCTATTGCCGACACATTTAATCCATATCCTTCACCTTCTCTGGTTGGCAAGTGCCAAGAAACATCGACGCCGATACTTTTCAAATATTTAACAAAAATTGCAGTTGACGTAATTCCATCAACATCATAGTCACCATAAATCGCAATTTTTTTATGTTCACAAATAGCATCAGCGATAACCTGTGTCGCTGTATTCATATCTTTCAAAACAAATGGATCAGGCATATATTCCCTGATTGACGGATGCAGGAACCTTTCAATCTCAACATCCCCGCAAATACCGCGGGATATTAAAATATTTTTAACTAAATTTTCCGTATCGTGTAAATCAATATTTTGACTATAATCATCCGACACAGCCCACACTTTACCAAGCATGGATTTTTCTACTATCTTACGCACTCTATACTCTTTTTTTTATTGTCGGTATAATTATAATACAAATTTATTCAAATAGCAATGGTATGATTCCATCTAATATTGCCCCAGCAGTTGGAACAGCATTCCAAGCAGCAGTTTTCCAACCACCAGATTCTTTTGTTCCCTGGGGTTCGTCCAACATAATCATTATTATATATTGTGGGGCAGATACAGGAAAAATCCCTGTAAATACGGTGACGTTTCTGTTTTTATCCACATGTCTATCCAAACCACGTTTTTCCGCAGTACCAGTTTTTCCACCAATTTCTATTCCTTTTACACGTGCTTTCTTTGCAGTTGTTTTTTCTGCAATATTAAACATGATTTCACGTAAATTTGCAGATATTTGTGCATCCAAAACACGTTCCCCACGTACAGCACCGATATTTCTCTTCAACAATGTTGGATATATATATATACCACCGTTTGTCATTGCGTTTACCGCCAACAACAAATGCATTGGTGTCACTGCGATTCCATGTCCGAATGCCGCGGTTGCTTTTTCTACCGGCCCCCAAATTCTGTAACTTAGTGCTGTTTCTGTTTTACCAAATTCTAGTTGTAACGGCTTATCAAAATTCAATTTATGGAAAAATGCTTTTTGGGTACCATCTGGCAAATCTAAAGCGATTCGAGCACTGCCCACATTGCAAGAATACAACATTATTTCAGGTGCTTTTAATTTCCTATGTCCCATCTTTTTTACAACATCACGTTTAAAAGAAGAAACATCATCTATGGGTTTACGCATCGCAGGTTTACCAAATTTATCATAAATCATTAATGGTTCATCAATCTTATAATCTTTATTCTGCAAATTATTTTCATATGCCATTGCAGTATTAAATATCTTAAAAATCGATCCCATTTCAAAATTATCGCGCAACAATTTAAATTTACGTACATTTGTCGGACTTGAATTAATATCATTAGGATTAAAATCTGGAATCTGGACCATCGCTATCATTTCACCGGTGCTGGAATTCATCAGCATTCCCATTGCACCCTTAGCACGATATTTTTCCATTGCGACAGATAACTGTTCATGGAATATATTTTGAACACGTGAATCTATTGATAAACGCAGCGCATCACCATTTTCACGCAAATATTTATCATAAGTAAATTCTACACCTTCTAATCCCGCATCTTTGCCAGCGAACCCGACCACATGTGCAAAAACATTGCGTTGTGGATAATATCTTTTTGTAAAATATTGTATTTCAAAGCAATCATATTTTTTGTTTGCTTCTTTTACAATTTTCATTTGTTCTTCTGATGCGTTTAACTTTATATACAAACCACGTTTTCCAGAATGAATCAATTTCAACGCATCTTCAATACTGTAATCCATAGGGGCAATTTGATAAATAAGATTTGCAACTGCATCTATATGTTTATCTTTGACGCGCGATGGGAACAGTTTTATATTTCCAGATTTTACACTTTTAGCAAGAACAACACCATTTCTGTCAATAATATCTGCCCTGCTTTCTATTTCTGCACCATTTATATTATATTTCTTGTAATCACTGCTTTGTAATCCTAACTGTAAAGTACGTGCAATAAAAACCACAAACAAAAAACCAAAAATTTTTTTTACGACACTTAAACGAATTGCGCTTTCTTTATTATATATCGCACCTTTGTATTCGTGTGGCAAAATATCTTTCCCTATATCAAAACGCATTTTATTCCACCATTGGTATATCATCTATGTGCACAGTTTTACTGAACGATACAATCTCTGCATTTGGATTCGCATCCTTTACAGACCGTCGCAACGAATCGGCAGACAATAATGCAGATAATTTTGTTCCAGCAATATCAGATTCATGTTTTGTAGTTTCCAAACTATGTCTCACAGACACCAGATTGTTATTTTGCACACGATAACAAACTTGTAAAAAAACGATTAAAAAAACCATTCCCATAAACATGGCAAAGCCGATATTAAACATTTTTTCATCATCACGCATAAAACAAACCTTCCTTTGTCAGTAGATATTGTATCACAAATTCTGAAAAAAACTAATCATAGATTGAATACCATTTAATCGTGAAGCACCAAAATGTAAATTCAGACTGTTAAATTCTGTTAACATGTCCATTTTTTTTATTTCTTCTTTACTTTTCCCTTTAACCATAGATAAAATAATCGCGACAATACCACGCACCATCATTGAATCTGCCTTTCCGTAAAAACTTCCGTCTTTTTCGCATATTTCAACAAAAGATGCACAACCTAAAATTTCATTACATTTTGCGTCATCTGGTATACTTTCCAAACTTTTACCAATATCCATAACAAATTCAAGTCTGTCTGCAGGTTCTTGAATCAATAACAATGTTTGTTTTATTTCTGCATACGTCATATTTTACCATCCCTGTTCTGTTAAATCTAATTCAAGGCGCGCAGCTTCACTCATTCTTGATAGATCCCATACAGGTTCCCAAACCAGTTTCACGTTCACAGGTTTGCCATTCGTGACATTTTCAACATTTGATTTAACTTGTTCTAAAATATCCTCCATCATCGGACATGTTGGACTGGTAAAAGTCATTTCTATAACAACAGAATCTTCATTAATAGATATATCATATATCAAACCTAAATCCCAAACATTCACAGGTATTTCTGGGTCATATACTTTTTTTATTTCATTGATAATATCTTCACGAACGACAGACATTTATTTCACCAATCTTTTTATATTATCAACAACATAAATCGCATCATCCATTGTATTCCACGGTCCAACAGATATACGAATACTACCATCAAGTTTTAACCGCTTGTGTATCCACGAAGCACACATATTACCAACACGAACACAGATATTATGCACTGCGATCATCGCACCAAAATCTAGAACATGCATATTTTTGACAACAAATGAAATCATACACGAATCGCGATCAGTGATAATTTTTATATTTTTAATTTTTGATAATTCATCATACATAAAGTGTATCAAATCATGTCCACCATCCCATTTCACCAATGATCTGATTGCATTTGATAAACCAACAATTTGTGTTAACGGCAATGTACCTGCTTCAAATTTTTCCGGTGACTTGTTTAAAATCCAAGATTTTTTTTCACCATCTAGAATTTTATTTACCATTCCTCCACCAAATTTATCAGGAAAATATTTATCAGGATCACGAATGTACAGCACACCAACACCCGTATCAGAACCGATTTTATGCCCCGAAAAAACAAGAAAATCACAATCCCATTTTTTCACATCTATTTTTTCATGTGCAACATATTGAGATGCATCTACAATTGTTATTACATTTGGATTTTTTAAACGCGCAACGCGAATAATTTCTGCAACATCTTGTTTTACCCCCATTACATTAGACATCGCAGTAATAATCAAGAAATCTGTTTTTGGAACAGAATCTATTTTTATATTAAGATTTTCATCAAGATCATAAATTATCTCTTGGCAGATTTTTCCATTATGCAATAAATTTTCCCACGGCATACGTGCACTGTGGTGTTCTAAATCAGAAACGGCAAAACTTGACATTTCACGATATCCAGGCTGATTAATTAAGATATTAACCACGCGATTCAAACCATCTGTTGCACCAGATGTCCAAACGATATTTTCAGGATTTGCACCAATAAAATCTGCCACAACCTGTCTGGCACCAGCAATTAACCCATCCACTTTGTCAGCGCGCGCGCAAATGCCACGTCCAGCATTAGCATACGCATTTGCCAGAAAATCCATTTCGCTTTCAATCACAGATTGTGGTTTTAACCAACTTGCCGCTGCATCCATATAAACGAATTTTTTCATGTCGTTTTTCTCTTGCTTTTTGGTATGATTATAATAAACTGAAACAAAATATCAATAACATAAGGAGAAAAAAGATGGCACTTAAACATGCTAATGATGAAACATTTGATTCCATGATTCAACAAGGTTTGACCTTGGTAGATTTTTGGGCTTCTTGGTGTGGTCCTTGCCAAATGTTTGGTCCTATATTTGAAAACGTATCAGAAAACGAACCAGACGTTAATTTTGTAAAATTTGAAATTGATGAAACAAATCGTCGTACACCTGCAAAGTTCGGCATACGCAGCATTCCAAGTGTTCTAGCTTTTAAAGATGGTGAAATCAAAGAAGCGCGCACTGGTTTGATGGACGAAGAAACTCTTACTCAATGGATTAAAGAATTAAAGGCAATGTAAATGGCAAAAAAAGATTACAAAAGTGTGGAATTACCACCAAAATATATTCCAAAAAAATCAGAACCATATATGTGTCCTGAACAGTTGGCATATTTTTATCAGTTGTTAAATGCGCAACGCGATGAAATCATGCAAGACCGCGCAGATGTATTGAATGATGTTCGCATGGCAGAAAAAAATGAAAGCGCTGGTGTCGGTGACGAACAAGACCAGGCATCTGCCGAACAAGAAATCACAATGAATTTACGTATGTCTGAACGTAATGCGAATTTGTTACAAAAGATAAACGCAGCACTGGACAGAATTGAAAATGGAACATTTGGATACAGTGTTATATCTGGTGATGAAATTGGCTTGCAACGTATGTTGGCGCGTCCATTGGCAACAATGACTGTTGAAGAACAAGAAGAACACGAACAACGTAAAAAATAAAAATTATAAACAACAAAAAAATATCGCGCCATTTGGCGCGATATTTTTTTATTCGTCACAAGCCGGACAATTAAATCTCTTTAAATGTTTTGTTTTCTTGGTTTCGTTCGTTAATTCGCATGCTCTGGCACATTTGTCCCGTTTTGCCGGTATTGGACTCATCCCGTTTTCTGTTGTTCTTG
>Ga0310690_10000679_pt1 | contig 68766 bp, 68 predicted proteins | sample AusTroGonzalo_MG_2_FD_207661 | JGI IMG/M metagenome (GOLD analysis project Ga0310690, IMG submission 207661) | Bovine rumen microbial communities from tropical cattle in Woodstock, Queensland, Australia - Gonzalo_04 (v2) (version 2) | ecosystem: Host-associated > Mammals > Digestive system >... | reverse complement strand
TTAGGTATTATAACAATAGACTTAACTAATGTTATTGCACCTAATGGTAAACAAGTATATAAAGGTTATTTTGAAAAAGTTAGAAAGGTTTTAAAAGATAATGAGTTATGCAATATTTAGAAGTGAATCGATAAATACGATAAAAGATTTAGGTCAAATTGGTGCACATAATAAAAGAGATAAAAAAGCATATAAGTCTAACCCCGATATTGATATATCTAAAACTAAAAATAATATCGATATTGTTCCACTTTCCGACAAATACACCAAAGGTTATTATGAATTAGTTAAAGACTATAAAAAAGAATATGAAGAAAAACAACTTACTACACGAGAAGATCGAAGAAAATCATTTGATAAAATGCTAGATGATTCCAATAGTGTTGTTGCTGATGAACTACTATTTACTAGTGATAATGATTTCTTTAAAGGTATGAGTAAAAAAGATATTAAAAAATGGGCTGATACTTGTATGGAATTTGTTTATAAAGATTTAGGTTATACCAAAGAACAAGTTTTACATGCAACAGTCCACATGGACGAAAAAACACCACACTTGCATTGTGTAGTTGTTCCTTTAATTAAAAAGTTTGATAAAAGAACTAATACTCTTAAATATACTATTTCTAAAAAGCATTATATGAAGTCTGGTGCTTATATTAGTGAACTTCAAGATAAATATTGGCAAAGAATGAATGATAAAGGTTTTAAACTAGAACGAGGTATTAAAAATAGTGATAACGAACATATCTCTATCAAAGAATTTAAAAAGGTAACAAGAAAACTAGATAATCGTATGGAAAAGCAAAATTATCTTATGACTAGAGATTATGAAATACTAGAAGAAAAATTAAAAACTTCTAAACCTACAATTACAGGTAAAGAAGTTAAAATTGATAAAGAAACTTATGATACTCTACAAGATTTTATGAATACTTCAAAACGAGTTATTAAAGATATGCCTAGTAATCAAGCATTATTTAAAGAACTTGAAGATTATACCCAAAATTATCGTGAAATGGAAAGACAAAAACATAATGTAGAAGCTGAAGTTAGAAAATTAGAACTTAAAAATGAAGAACTGCAAAAAGAAAATAGAAAACTACATAATTTTTTAAATGTAATGCTCCAAACCTTAAAAAAGTTCTTTAATAAATTACTTCATATAGGAACTGAAAAAGATAAAGATGATGTAGTTAAAGAAATAACCGCTTATCATAGTTTAGATTATTATAACGATAGAGATTTACACGATATTGCAGATGGCACACCTAGAGAAGAAGAAATAAATGATTATATCTATGAACAAAATTATGGTTATGATAAAGATTACGATGACAAAGATTTTGATATTTAAAAAGACAAGCATTTGCTTGTCGTATAAGACTTTATTTCCAATAGAGTAACACACTTCCCATTTGACAGAGTCAAAAGGGCGTGTGCAAAGGGAATATTCCCTTTTGAAACCCTAAAACATAATTAAGCAAGAACTTATCGTTCAAGCAAAATTATGTTTTTTTGAATTGCAATAAATTGCAATTATATATTTTCAAAACTTCGTAATGAAAATATATTTATAAAAGTCTATCGCCACTTTCATTTGTTATCGCAAACGGAAACGTGCCACGACTTTACTTTAACAAATTATTGTTAAAGCCAGATGTTTGATAGTTATATTTACCAGAACATTTAATATACGTTTCTACTTTATTAAAATAATTCCTCATATTAAATGGATAAGATATTTTGCTAGATACTTCACTATAATCAGTAATATCTAAATTTGAATTCCAATTCAAAATTGTATACCCATCACAAACATAACCATCTTTTTCTAATTCTTGCAAGTCTATAACATCAATCCAATTAACATTATCCAAAGCTAAATAGTCATCAAGCTGAACAATAGTATTTTCCCCAATTGGAATGTTTAAAGAAGTTAAATTTTGAAGTAATGTAATTTTATTATTTATCGCATTTTCTGTATTTTGACATCTCTCAACTGTATAAGCCTCGCTATTGTATTTTCTTTTTTTATGAATTTCAGATCCAACATCATCTATTAGAATTAAACCATTTATTAAAACTGCTAATATTGAAATAATCATTGTTATATATACAAGTGTAGATTTGCTATATTTTTTATTAAGAAACACACAAAATATAATATTAATAATATTTATTACTATAATTGTTGCAAAAATAATTACTCTTGTTGTTGTATCTTCTAATATAAATCCAATAACAAATAATAGTGATAATATATTTGCAATTATAGTTAAATATTTTAGTTTTGTATTTTCTTTAGTATCAGGGTTCTCAATTTGTGAATTATAATCCGATTTTTTAAGTTTGTTTAAATAAATTACTGAATGAATTATATATAATATTCCTAATAATAAATATACAATTCCAAATAGTGAACCATCGCCAATAGATGTTAAAACCATTAATGCACCATTAACAACTGCTAAAATACCCACAGATTTGCTTATTTCTTTTTTATTAACTAATATAATTATTTCAAATATTATAAATAGAATAGATTTTAACAAAATTGGAACTGAATCCTCACTGTTAGTTTTTTCAATAAATATTGCTGATAATATAACAAATAATATTGAAATAATTAATAATACAATAGTATCATAATGCAATAGTTTACGATAATAATTTACTCCTTTAGTATTTTGAATTTGTTCTTGATTCATTTTTTCCCTACCTTTCTTCTTTATTATATCATTAAATCATAATTAATTCTATATTTTTAGATATAATCAATATCTTTATATTTGTCACATATATAATCTGCCATTTCATCTATTTCTTTCATTTTTGTTTTATTAAGAGTGTTTGATGTTGCAATACAATATACTTTTTTATCACATATAATATTAAAAACAGCTCGATCATTATCACCAAATACCAAATCATCTTTTATTGAAGCAAAAATAAACGACAAAATTTTGTGTTTTGATTCTTTACCCCTTTTTCTATAATGAAATCTACTATCATGATGAGTATCTATAGCATCAATTTCTTTAATTGGAATTACAAATAATTTAAAAAAACTAATACTACTTCCTAAACATACAATATAATTTTCAGTTATATATAGTCCATATTTATCAAATATTTTATCAATTTTATTATCTAGTTCATTACATATTATTTCTTTTTCTTCTTTTGAAAATCTATTATTATTTATTAAACAATATATTAAAATAATTAGAATAAATACAATTATAGTAATATATATTGGAATAAGAATAATTTTATCAAAAAAAGGCAAAAGATTCTTAAAAACATATTTTGTAAAAATATAGATAACTATTATAGCAAAAGCAATATATGCTATCTTACTCGTTTTCAATTTAGATTTAAATTTCTCACTATTAATCATATAATCTCCTTTTTAACTTAAATACTATATCATCAAGTATTTTCCTATAATATTATTTTAACATAATAATGCTGATTATTAGTATAATTTTAAAATTATTTTTTATTTTTTGTTAAAAAATGGCATAGAAGATGTTTATACTTGTGTTAGTTGGTAAGTTATTACTACCTATTAATGTTTGTAGAAAAAGTTATTCGACTTCTTCTTCACAGGCGCCAGATTGATAGGAAACTCGGATACTTAGTCTGAGATGCAATAAACGAACTAACTAGAAATGGTTATTTTTTTTGTGTTTCAGATTATCATAGTTTAGATTATTATAACAATAGAGATTTACACGATATTGCAAATGAAACACCAAGTGAAGAAGAAATAAATAATTATATCTATGAACAAAATTATGGAATTGATAAAGATTATGATGATAAAGATATAGACATATAAAAAAGACAAGCATTTGCTTGTCGTACATGACTCTATTTCCAATAGAAAAGTGTGCAAAGGGAACATTCCCTTTTGAAACCCTGAAACATAATTAAGCAAGAACTTATCGTTCAAGCAATAATTATGTTTTTATTTTGCTAATTCTAAAGAATAATATTTACCCTTAAATAATGAAGATTTCTCGGTTGCATGGTATTCTTTTTTTGTTCCAAACTCATATCTACTATTATCTGTATATTCACCATTTTGATATTTATAGTATGAATGGTCACTATCGCATATTGCATCTTCAGAGCTTATAGTTTTTGCATCATTATTTGTAGTTACATCAAAATAAATTGTCACCAAATGATCAAATTCAGAATTCTTCGAATAACTATTATTTTCATATTTAATTGCGATCATTTTCGAATCTTTATCTTTATAAATATAATAATTGTCTTTTTTACACCATTCTAAAGACCAATGATTATATGACATTATATCAATTTGTTCCATACTATCTGATATAATTTTTTCGCTTTTTAAAGCAGTAAAAATTTTCGTTTTATCCTCTTGATTACTTTCACAACCTGCTAATATAAATATTGAAAACAAACATAACACTGATAATATTATTTTTCTCATTAATCCCACGTTACCTTTCCTACATTATCTGTTAAATAAGCATTATTTGGATTTGATTCTTCATATTTAACGTTTACCTTATTACCTGCAGTAGCTTTAATTCCCGTTCTTATTTCTATTAGACTTTTTGTCTTATAACCTACGGGAATAAATCCTAATACTATATTTTTTTCTTTTTTCATTACAAGATTCTCTTTTTTTTCATAAGTTTTGCCGTCAACTTCATACTCAACACATATGATAGATGGAAAATCGATACCTTTAACAATTATTTCTTTAATGATACCATTGCATTCCTTATTACAAGATTTTTTGTTCATTTTTTTCCCTACCTTTCTATATCTATTATATCATATAAATAGGCAATTTTAACAATAATATTGTAAATTAGACAATTTTTTTGTTTCGAAGTGTTAATACTGTGATATAATTTTATTAGTTAGTAAGTTATTACTACCTATTAATTGTTTGTAAGAAAAGTTATTCGACTTCTTCTTCACAGGCACCAGTGACGAATCTGTTCGAATTATTTGAACTTTTAGATAAATATCAATCAGAAATGATTGATTTTTTCGTTTTATAAGAAAAATCATAGAAAGGTTGGTGTCTATTATAAAAATAATTAAAGAAGAAATTGAGATTGATGAATCTTTGGTTTTAAGATTAAATGTTATATGTGATTTTTGTAATACTTCACCTATCATAGAAAATGGGTAGTATTAGAAAGATAGAACGCACTAATTTTACTTATATTGAACCACATAGAATTATTATAAATAATAGATTTAAAAGATTCATTAGACTATTGGAAAGATAAATTTTAAAGAGTAGTAAAATTTATTCACAATAAAATACATGGTATATTTGGTGATAAAGATGATAAATATAAAGAAATAGCTGATAATTTATTTATAAATGGTATTATGGATGAAAAAGAATATATTAGTGTTATTAATAAAAAAAGAGTCGTGATGATTTTGGAAGATGATATTATTAGATATATAAATATCCTTAAAAATTTGATATAGTTAGTATATAGTTATTTGGAAGGATGATGTATATGGCAAAGGTTAGTGTAATTATTCCAGTTTATAATGCTGAAAAATATTTAAATCAATGTATTTCAAGCATTGCTAATCAAACAATGCAAGATATTGAAATAATAGCAATAAATGATGGCTCTCTGATAATAGTTTAAATGTATTAGATGAATTATCACAAAGATATAAAGGAAAACTAAAAATTTATACTAAAGAAAATGGTGGCGCTGGATCTGCTAGAAATATAGGTATTGAAAATGCTAATGGTGAGTTTATAAAATTCGTCGACGCAGATGATTATCTAAAAGTTGATATTTTAGAAAAAATGTATACTATTGCAAAAGAACATAATGTATCTTTAGTAAGGGGAAATTACCAAACTATTTTAGGTCCAATAAAAATGGAAGATAAATGTAGTTGGAGCGATATAAATGGTAGTCAGATAGTGGATTTAAGTCAAAATAGAGATTACATTGTAACAGAAACACCTGGAATTGGTAATAAACTAATTAGTAGGGATTTAATTGAGATTTAAGATTTCCTGAAAAAACTAAATGGGAAGATTTAGCAATTATGCCTGTAGTTATTGCTAGTAGTGAAAAATTATTTCATATAGATGAACCTGTTTATAACTATAGAGTAAATATGAACACAACAATAAAAGATTTTATAAATAAAATTCCAAATATTTTAGATGTTATAAAATGTGTTGAAAATATTGAGACGCAAATGAAAGAAAGAGGATTATCTGAAGAGTACAAAAGTCAAATTGAGAGTCTATACATTTTACATACTTTGTTTAGAGTTGAAAACGCTATGCTTTGGGTAAATTTTCCACACAAGAAAAAAGAAATAGTTGTTAGTTCATTATTAGGCATTTTAGATGCAAAGTATCCGAATTGGCAAGAGAATAGAATTGTAGAATTATATAAATCAAAAAATGCTCTATTCAACTTTGATATGAATAGATTAAATAAATATACAAATGAAGAATATAGAAATGTTGATAGAGAAACAGCAGAAAGCAATATAAGAGGATCTTTTAGATAAATTGACAAAAATTCCTTTTTGTGATAGAATAAACGGCAATTTAAGGGAAAATATTAGATGAAAAATATTGTTTCAGATAATGAGAAAATTGAAAAATTAATACAACATTATAAAGATAATGGTTTATTAATAGTGGGGCTTAATGACTCACAAGGTGTAAATACAACATCTACTTTCTTTAAAAAAGGATTATTAGAGTATTTGGCTGCTGCTTTAACGAGTGAAGAATTAACACCAGAAGTTATTAATGCTTTTTCACTTACTATGAATAAAACTGAGCATATTGATTATTTCTTAAAGAATAATTTAAGTTTAGAAGAAATAAAACTATCACAAATATATAGTGCTGTTAGTGCTTTAGAAAAGGTTATGACTGATATTGGTTTACCTAAATTTTTAGGTAAAGTTGGTAATGCTTATAGATTAATTTATACACCTAAAAAAGGTGATGAAAAAATCAATATATCTACTTCATTAAAAGAGACACAAGAACCTGTAATGATATATTCAAGTGGTGTCAATGATTTAATGCGTGAAGTTGGTGCAAATCCTTTTGGAATAAAAGGAGATTATAAAGCAAGAGATAAAAAACCAAATTATTATTACACTTTAGAAAAAACAAGTAATCCAGAAACTTTAAAGAAAGTTATGGATGCTATGGAAAGAAATTATGATACTATTTTAGGAATTAATTCAAAAACAGATATTTATACATTAGGTGCTTATATTCCAAAATCTTTACAAAGTGAAGAAATGAATATATTTAGGGATTTAGTAATCGCTTATAATGAAGAATTAACAGATTTATGTAAGCAATATGGTATTACATTTGTTGATACAGAAGAAGTTGGTAAAAAATATAATAATAGTGAAAGTAATTTCCATATATCTACAGCTGGACATAATGCTTTAGCAAACTACATATTAGGATACATGTATCATAATAAATTTGAAGCAAATAATTCTACTGAAAGAAAAAATATAAGTCCAATTGAAATAACAAATAAAGGTGCACAAGGAATTATAGAATCAACTTCATACGATTATGAACAAAGTTGTAAGATAGCAAACGAATTATCTGGTTATGCTAGTGAAAGAGAATTAGCAATTGCAGATGAACATAGAAGAGAAACAAAAATATTCCAAAAAGTATTAACTAAAAAAAGCAGATAATAAAAAGTAATTTATGAAAGTAGCATGAAATTATTGCTACTTTTTCTATTCTTTGGTAAAATGAATATAGTGATTGATATAAATCAATCGTCTTTAGCGGGTGAGTTGTAAACCACTTCGTCGTTCGCACCATTGGTAAATTATTCGAACTATATTCGATTTATATAAAAATGCACAGTAAAAGTGAAAAAAATGCCAAAAAAAGAGAAAAATGCACAATAAACGAAAAATATTGTGCATTTTATTTACTTTAGTAAAAAAACATGATATATTTTCATTGAGGTGAAAGTATGGAACCATTTAAAGCAAACAAACTACCAATAGAATATAATATGGATAAAGAATTATTATCATTAATTTCTGAAGCAAATGAAAAGTATGGTGAATATAAATCAAATTTAAAAAATAGTAAATTTGATTCAAAAATTTTTTTAGATTCAATAATTCTAAGTGAGAGTTTAAAATCAACTCAGATTGAAGGTACACAAATATCTCAAGATGAAATGTATTATTTAAAATATATGCCAAAAACTGATGAAACAAGTGAAATTCAAAATTTAAAAAAAGTTATAGATTATTCAAAAGATTTTTTGAAAAGTGATAAAAAACTAGATATAAAAAAGATAAATAAAATGCATGAAATACTTTTAGATAGTGTTCGTGGAAATAATAAGGAACCCGGAAATATTAGAACCATACAAAATTGGATAGGACCTAAGGGATGCACTATTGAAGAGGCTATTTTTGTTCCACCAGCACCAGAAGAAGTACCAATACTATTAGATAATTTATTTAATTATATGAATAATTTGTATATAGATCCATTATTTATAAATATGGCAATATCCCATTCTCAATTTGAAACGATTCATGCATATAGAGATGGAAATGGAAGATTAGGCAGAGCACTTATTCCAATTCAATTAGCTTTACTTACAAATGAGGAGCCTATATTATTTTTATCTGAGGTAATCGAATTATATAAACCTAGTTATCATAGATATTTAAATGAAAGTAGAAATGGTAATATGTTAGGCTTTATTAAATTCTTTCTTCAATGTATTATTGAACAATGTAATAATTATATTGCCAAAATAAATCGTATACAAAAAATATATGAAAAAGATATGAAACTAATTGAATCATTAAATAGTAATGCAATATATCGGATTATGCCAGCTATAATGCACCAGATAGTATTCACAAAAAAAGAAATAGAGGATGAATCAGGAGTGTCAAGGAATACTATTTCTACATTGATTGATAAACTAGAAGAGTTAGGCATTCTCGTAGCAGATTCAACATATGCAAAACTTGGTTATAGATATAATGAAATCTATAATGTATTTGTTGGTAAAAATGTATTATAATTTGGGTAGTGATTGATATCAGATTTGTTATTGCGGACGAGTTGTAAACCACAAGGAACACTTAATAATCGCATGTTGAGTGTTGCCGAATTATTTTGGTTCCACCTAAATCATTGCTGAGTTAGGTGGATTTCTTTTATATTAAAACTATAAATAGCATTAATAGTAAAAGGAAGATAATAATTACTAAAGCAAAAATTAGAAAATCTTTCTTGTTCATCTTACCGCCTCCCTTCGCTAGAAGTTTGGCTTCACCCAACTTATTAAATGTTCCTAAATCAATTAGGTCAGACATTTGTTCTGCAATCAATCAAAAATTGATAGAAATCATAAAAAATAACAAGCAATTTCTTGTTATATATGACTCTATTTTCAAGAGATAAAACATACTCCCATTTGACAGAGTCAAAAAATCGTGTGCCAAAGGTGATCCTTTGGAAACCCTAAACCATAATTATACAAGAACTAATTGTTCAAGCAATAATAATGTTTTTTTGAATCGTAATAAATTTCAATGATTTATTTTTGGTAGATATTTTCATATGAATTTTCATTAGTTAGTAGTTATTACTAATTGATTATTGGCGTAAGAAAAGTTATTTGACCTCTTCTTCACAGGCAACATTATGATAGGACACTCAAAATCATTGAGGTAAAATAATAAATCGCCTCGCAAAAAGTCGTTTTTATGCTATTATATATATAAATGACAATAAAGTAAGAAGTGATAAAATGAAAACAATAATGGTTGATATGGATGATGTTATAACTTGTGAAAATTTTACAAAAATATTAGAGGATTATTTAGGTTGTGCACCGATTATAAAAGTTTAAAAGGCTATTATATACAAGATTTATTAGGCGATAAAAAAGATGATTTCTTTAGTAAATTTAAAGATATTGATTTGTACGAAAACGCTGATTTATTACCAGACTGCTATGAAGTTTTAAAAGAATTAAGCGAAAATTATAAAATCTATATATGTACAGATTATATTTGGCGGGAAATAATTCCATACGCTGGTAATAATTTAAAAAATAAATATAATTTTCTCTATAATAAGTTAGATTTTATTGATCCATACAATTTTATTTTTGTGGGCGATAAGTCAGTTGTGAACTGTGATATAAAAATTGATGATAGAATAAAGAATATTAGTGGTGCATCTACTAAACTACTATTTACAGCGTATCATAATAAAGACGCTGATGATAAAAAACTTAGAGAGCAAAATATTATACGGGTAAATAACTGGAAAGAAATTAGAGATATTTTGATAAATCAATAATAAAAAACATCAGAAAAATTCTAACTTTCAATCATAAAGCAAAACGGCTCACAAAAAGTCGTTTTCTTCTATTGTGTATATGGATGAAGCAATCTTAATACAATATTAGAGGAACACCTAATAATCTCATGTTGAGTGTTGCTGCGAAAATAAAAAAGTCTATGAATACTTTCGTTGAAACCTCATTTCAATGAAACTTACCACGACTTTTATTTCTAAATAATGAAAATATTTTTCTTTTAGGTAGTGATTCATCAGTACTATTTACATGCCCTACAGGAGATGCTTCTTCTATAGAAGGAGCAGAAGGATTATTGATATTACCAACAGAGGAATTTAATTGCTGTTTCTTTAATTCTATTGCAAGTCTATAAAGTAACTCTAAATTCAAATAAACGGATATAGGCTCTATACTATCTGCATATAATAATGCTGCTGTCAACATACTTCTATGCCCATCATAAATATACCTATATTTTTTAAATGCGCTTTTAAAATCAACTTCTTCTAATTTATATGGAACATCAAAATTTGGTCCAGCATTCCAATACGGCTTTTCACACATCTTTTCAGAAGCATCAATTGCAACTGATGCATTTAATCTTTTATCAAATGCTAAACTATTTTTATGAATTGCTACCAATAAACAAGCAGCTTTTTTAAAAGCATCTAATTCTCCTTGAACATATTTTTCTTTAAAGTCATCACAACAAGAAAAATAATCTTCAATTACTTTCTCTAGTCTTTCAGGATCAATGCTATTTATAGAAATTCCATTTACGCTTAATCCATAAATAATAAAATCTTTTATATCATCTTTTGTAAGATTTGCTTTTTCCATTTTTCTCCCCTTAAAAATTAAGTAAATTTATTATATCACAAACTTTGAAATTTTGAATATTTTTGATACATTTCATTTAAAATGTGGAAAAAACAACTATCTAAATCTATAATTTCAAAAATATACTACAATAATATTCTATTAAAATATAATTTATCATTTATAACTTTTCAAAATATTATAGTATAATATTTTAAATGACTTTATAATCGAATATATGGCATTAGTTAGGAGGTTTTGAAATGAATAAAAATTTTATTCCAAAATTAAAAACCCATAAATATTTGATAGGCAGTTTTGATGCCTACATAGAAACAACAAAACAACTAATTAAAAACAATTCAAACATAACTGATGAACAAGTTGAAGCAATTTTAAAAGGAATGCCAACTACTTATAGAGCGGCAATTACAAGTAAAGATGGCCAATATATTGGATACATAGGATTATATAACGTTAATGCACAAAATAGTACTTCTTCTATAAGATTTGAGGTCAATAGGGATTTAGAAGATGATGATAAAAACGAAATATTAACCGAGTTTAGTAAATATTTGGTTGATTCCTTAAATATTACAGAAATACAAGAAATGATTTATACAACTAAAAATCAATCTCAAATAGCAAAAAAACAAATTATTCCAAGTACAAATATTATAATAGCCAATGAATTATTAATACCTGGAATATCAGAAGAAGATTTAGAAAGATTTTCGCAGGACTATACTATTCCAAAATTACAATTTCCTTTTACAATCAGAAGTCATGATAAAATCATTGGTATTGTTGGATTAAGTAATTTAATTTGGTCTAATAGAAGAGCCACTTTACATATCTTTTTAGACAAGCAATTAGGAAGCGATATAGCAAAAGAATTGTCTGGTTATATAATTGATGATTATATTAATTATGTTCATAATTCAAATGTTCACAATATAACATTATCAGTTAATGGAAGCAATAAAGATATGCTAGATTTATTAGCTAAAACCAATATGAATTATTATGGTTTCATTCCTTTTGGAACAATCAGTGGAAAAAACATTGAATCCAATATGATGTTTCAACATATTCCCAACATGAAAAAGGAGGATGGAATTATAATTCCTGATAACAACTCAATTTCTACTACAATATTAGATACCCAAAAGAAAGAATTAGCGGAAAAGGTTCAATTAAATAATGGATTTAAAATGGTAAAACCTAATTCTTTTGAAAAAGAAAATATTGATTTGAACAGGGTACTAGAGGGACATATAAGAGCTATGCAAAATAGAGATGGATTTACAATACCGCTTGGAGAAGATAAATATTTCTTACAAAAAGGGAATGAAAATTATGGGATATTTAAAGCTTTCATGAATTATACTTACGTTGTTTTAGATGGCGAGGATAATTATGCAGGATATATAAATATTTTAAGAAGAAATGCCGATGGAAAAAATGTTGAAGTTGAGATTGGAATAGATCCAACACTACAACATAATGGTTTAGGAACCTCCGTAATTAATAGATTTTATGATGAATTATTTTCTATAGGAGTTGCTAGTGTTACTAGTGCAGTATTTGAATTTAACAACCCTTCCATAAAATTACATGAAAAAGTAGCAGAGTTAAATGGTATAAGATTAGAATCATATTATGTGAATGGAAAATTATGGGATATGAACTTTTATTCAAAAGTAAATAGTGTTATAAAAGGACGGAATAGCCAACATATCTAAACCAATTATAGGAATAGTAGGAACTCCGTTATACGACGAGAAAAAAAGCAACAAAAAAAGAAGCTAAGAATAACGTTTTATGTTTTTCAAAGCTTCTCTTTTTATATCTTTTTCTTTTATAGATTCTCTCTTATCGTAATTTTTCTTACCACGGCAAAGAGCTATAGAAATTTTTAACTTATTATCTTTAAAGTAAGCTTTTACAGGAACCAATGTAAATCCCTTAGTATGGATTGCTTCCTCTAACTTTTTAATTTCTTTTTTATGAAGTAGTAGTTTTCTACTTCTAGTCTCTTCATGATTAAAAATATTACCTTCTTTATATTGACCTATATACATATTCAGAAGATATACTTCATGATTTTTAACAACTCCATAACAATCTTTTATGTTACAAGAACCTGCTCTTACAGACTTAATTTCTGTACCTGTGAGAACAATCCCTGCTTCATATATTTCATCAATAAAGAAGTCATGGTATGCTTTTCTATTAATTATTTCCATAATTACACTCCCGTCACTCCCCATGTTAATTCATTATATCGAGAATTAACAACAGCTTTATATTTTTCGTAATAACTCATATAATTAGACAACAATGTATTGTTAAGTTGAGAATAAGGATATACTTTAAAATTTCTTTTACGACTATAATAAGATTTTGTATAAATAAGTTCTGCTTTGGGTTCAATTACACTAACTGTAACACTATCATCTATTCCAACTACTTTTTGGATAGTAATTTCCATCATTAAGCCCGTAAGTCTTTCTATGCCTTCTTGATCAGATATAAAATTGCCAAGAGAATAAATGACAAACGTTTTCCCATCATTAATATATTCAACAGGTTCAACAACATGGGGATGAGCTCCGATAATAAGATCAACCCCAAGAGAGGATAATTCATTAGCGATTTGGGTTTGGCTACTAGAAACTCCTAAAGAATATTCTATTCCCCAATGCATCGCAACGATAATTGCATCAACTTGATCACGTACTTTTTCAATGTCAGATTTCGCTTTTTCATAAGAATACACATTATTTAGATATTCTTTACCCGTAGGTGTTTCCAATCCATTTGTCCATGTAGTATAAGAGAAAAATGCATATTTTATGTTATTCTTCTTATATATATGTACTTCTTCTCTTTCCTCAGCTGATGCCCACTGTCCACTAGAAATAACATTTTCTTTACTTTTCCAATAATTAACAGAATTTAAAACCCCCAACTCGCCTTTATCCATAGTATGATTTGTCGCAAGGGATACTAAATTAAATCCTGCATCAATAAACGCGTCGCCTACTTCTTGAGGAGAATTAAATCGAGGATAGTTTGAATAACCTAGTTCAGCTCCGCCTAAAATAGTTTCTTGATTATAGTAAGCTATATCATATTGAGAAGAAATAGGCTTTATTAGTTCTAACATAGGTTTAAAATCATATGTTCCATCGCTTAATTTTGCATCTTGATAGACCGTACTATGAATTAAAGCATCACCAACCATAAATAGTTTTATTTGATAAGTCTTCTCTCTTTTTTCAACTTCCTTAATAATGGTAGGAATTGGCTTAACTAATAATCCAAAGTAATGTAATTCATAAGCTATTGCACTAAATAAAAGGATTATTACAGAAATAAGAACAATCGTTGCTCTCTTTCTATTTTTAATTCTTATTCGTTTCCTAACTGCCATAAATCTCTTACACCTTTCTTACAATATCAAAATCTATCACTTTTTCTTCTTTAGAAGCTCTTATTACTTTTACGATAACTCTTTCACCAATACAGTATTTAACATGTGTTTTTTCTCCAGTTAAAGTCATCAATTCTTCATTAAAGTGGAAAAAATCATCCATTTCTCTCAGTGGCACTAATCCCTCTATCAAGTTATCTAACTCAACAAACATTCCAAAACTAGTGATAGAAGAAATCATTCCCTCAAATTGCTCTCCAATATGATCCTCCATATATTCTGCCATCTTCATATCGTCTACTTCTCTTTCACAATCAACAGATACCCTTTCTTTAGAGGAAGAATGCTCCGCAATATATACAAGTTTTTCTTCCCACTTATGAATGGTCGACATATCAATTTTCTTATCAAATAAATAAGTACGTAAAAGCCTATGAACCGTAGTATCAGGATAACGTCTTATAGGAGAAGTAAAATGAGTATAACAGCTACTACCCAATCCATAATGTCCTAAATTTTCTGGACTATAAATAGCTTTCTGCATACTTCTAAGTAATAAACTAGATAAAATCTTAAATTCCGGTTTATCTCTTAAAAAAGCTAACAGTTTTTGAATAGAAGAAGATCTTGTATCTTTTATATCTCCTGATATTTGATACCCTAAATTTCCAATAAAACTTAAGAACGTCCTAATCTTTTCTTCCTTTGGACTTTCGTGAATACGATAAATAAATGGCAAATTCATAAAATAAATATGGGTAGCTACACACTCATTAGCCGCAATCATAAAGTCCTCGATCAGATTTTCTCCAACGCCCCTATCTCTTAATATAACATCTGTAGGTTTGCAGTTTTCGTCTACCAAAATTTTTACTTCATCAGTACCAAAGTCTATATATCCCTTTTTTGTCTTGGCATTTCTTAATATACTAGCAAGTTCTGCCATAATTCGAAGATATGCCTCATACGGTTGATAGCCTTCGGGAACAACATTTTTTTCTAAAATACTATTTACTTTTTTATATGTCATCTGAATTCTTGATTTTATAATACTAGGGAAGATCTCATAGTCCACTTGTTTTCCATTACTATCAAATTCCATAACACAAGAAATGGTCAAACGATCAACATTTGGATTTAAGGAACAAATTCCATTAGAAAGTTCATGTGGCAGCATAGGAATAACTCTATCAACAAGATATACACTGGTACCTCTTTCCATTGCTTCATTATCCAGAGGAGATCCTTCTTTTACATAATAACTAACATCCGCAATATGAACTCCTAGTTTATAGTGTCCATTGGCAAATTTTTCAATGGATATCGCATCATCTATATCTTTTGTATCATCTCCATCAATGGTAAAAATAACCTGATCACGCAAATCTCTTCTCCCTGGCAAGTCTTTTTCCAAAACTTCCATAGGAATGCTTTTTACTTCTTCTTTTACATCTTCTGGAAAATCAACACTTATATTATATTTATAGACAATAGATAAAATATCCACTCCTGGATCATTTTTATGACCAATAATATCAATAACACGTCCCTGATATTTATTGTTTCCATTAAGTTTCTTTCCAAGTTCAACAACTACTTTATGCCCATCAACAGCATTCATAGAATCTTGTTTCAAAACCTCAATATCTAATTTTATTTTTGAATCATCAAGTATAATGTGACCCAATTCATTTTCATCAAAAACAATCTCTCCAATATACTTCTCTACTTGTCTCTTTAGAATCCGTAATACTCTTCCTTCTAGTCGATCAATATTCATCTTACTAGTAATTTCTACTAAAACAACATCATCATGAATAGCTCCATTCATATTATCAGAAGAAATATAAACATCATCTTCTAAATTATCTATTTCAACAAAGCCATATCCTTTTTTATTAGCTCTCATAATTCCTTTTCTCAGATGACTATTTTCAAGCATCAGATACTTATCTTTATTAGAGCAATAAATAATCACTTCATCTTCTAATTTTCTTAATTCCTCTGTTAATTCTTTTACTTCATCAACCGTATTTAATTGTAGTAAGTCCTGTAGTTCATAAATTGTTAACGCCTTATCACTATTTTTTAATATATTCAGTATGTCATCCCTCATTTTATCACCTTCTATAATAGTATTATACTTTATTTTTTTGCATATAACTAGACTTTTCCAAAAGAAAAAGGACTACTGTCCTTATTTTATAAATACAGATACTAAACAGATTACAAAGAATGCCAATCCTAAAACAAAAGTAAGTCTGCTTATAAATAATTCTGATCCACGTTCTTTTCTTTTAGAAAACAATTGAGAATTTCCTCCAGAAATAATTTGGGAAGCACCTTCAGCCTTTCCGCTTTGTAAAAGAACAATAACAATTAATAAAATTGAAATTACTAATAAAACAGTTTCCATATAGCCCTCCATATAACTGCTTATTATTTTATCACGAATTCATACTGAATGCAATAACTAGTATTGAATCCCCCATACCACGTGATGCTTAGCTTCTTTTCCACAACATACACATTTTTCATCAAGTTTAGGAGCATTTTCTAAAATACATCTTGATTTGCAACCCTTAATTTCTTTAATTCTATCTTCACAAGCACTATCCCCACACCACATTGCGTGAATAAATCCTGGCTGATGATTTAAAATAGTTTCCATATCTTCTAAATTATGTGCTTCAAACGTTAATTTATCGCGACGCTCTAACGCTCTATTATACATATCTTTTTGAATGGTTTCTAATAATTTATTAACATAATCTACTAAATTAAGATTTATACTTTCTGTTATTTTTTCCCTTGTATCGCGTCTTACAAATGTTACCTTATTTTCTTTTAAATCTCTTTCCCCAATTTCGATTCTAACGGGGATTCCTTTTACTTCGGCTTCTGCAAATTTAAAACCTGGTGACTTTTCTGATAAATCTTTTTTAACACTTATTCCGTTCTCTTTTAATTCTTTCTCGAATTTTTCTACTAAATCAAGCACTTCTTCACTTTTACCAATTGGAATAATAATTACTTGAACAGGTGCAATTCTTGGTGGAAGTACAAGTCCATAATTATCACCATGAACCATGATAAGACCACCTATCATACGGTTAGATGTCCCCCATGAGGTTTGATAGGCAAACTCTTCCTGGTTATTTTTATTTGCAAATTTTATTCCATAAGCTTCTGCAAACTTTTGACCAAAATAATGGGAAGTGCCAGCTTGTAAAGTTACCCCATTATACATAAGCGCTTCATTTGTTAAAGTGTATTCTGCTCCTGCAAATTTTTCTTTTTCTGTCTTTCTTCCAGTTATTGATGGGATAGCAAGTATCTCATGATGAAACCACTCATACACATCCATCATACGTTTGGTTTCTTCTTCAGCTTCTTTTTGGTTTTCATGTATTGTATGACCTTCTTGCCAAAATATTTCACGACTTCTTAAAAATGGTCGTGTTTCTTTTTCCCAACGAAGTACACTACACCACTGATTATATAAACATGGTAAATCTTTATAACTTCTTACGTGAGTTGCATAATAATCGGAAAACATGGTTTCGGATGTAGGACGAATTGCCAATCTTTCCTCTAATTCTTTCGATCCACCATGGGTTACCCAAGCTACTTCAGGTGCAAATCCATTAACTAACTCACCCTCTTTTTTTAACATATTTTCCGGAATTAATAATGGCATTGCAACATTCACATGACCCAATTCCTTAAATTTTTTATCTAAAATTTCTTGCATTTTTTCCCAAATAGCAAATCCATTTGGTTCCATTACTGTACATCCTTTAATGGATGAATATGCACATAGTTTTGCAGCATTTACTACATCCGTATACCATTTAGCGAAATCAACTTCACGAGAAGTAATCGCATCATTTTTCATATAAACCTCCTAAAAATAAAAAGATGATACCAAAGGAGTGCAAGTGCACGGTACCATCCTTAATTTTTCTTTTTTGATAACGGCCAAAACCGGGAGATAACCTCCATTAGAAAGATAGGAAAAATATCAGATTATAACTCTGTTTGCACTATCCAGAGCTCACTAATATAAGAGCTAATACTTTTATGGTCTTCCCTTCAATTTAATATATGCCTATCATATTATTTTTTTAATTTTTTGTCAAGTTAACGACTAATTTCTTCTTCAATCCTCATTAATTGATTATATTTACAAATTCTATCTGTTCTAGACATAGATCCGGTTTTTATTTGGCCCAAATCAAGCCCTACTACTAAATCCGCAATAGTCGTATCCTCTGTTTCTCCACTTCTATGAGAAAGGATTGTCTTATAGCCATTAGAACGCGCTAATTCGATTGTTTCTATTGTTTCTGTAATTGTACCTATCTGATTTACTTTTAATAGAATTGCATTCCCAGCATTTCTATCAATTCCCATCTGCAAGCACTTTTTATTCGTAACGAACAAATCATCTCCAACTAATTGAATTCTATCTCCAAGACGCTCTGTAACTTTTGTAAATCCATCCCAGTCATTTTCATCAACGGGATCTTCAATAGAAATAATAGGATATTTATGAATTAATTCTTCATAATAATCTATCAATTGATCCGTAGTTAAGCTTCTTCCTTCTCCAACAAGTTCATACTTACCATTTTTATAAAACTCAGAAGCCGCTACATCGATTCCTAAGCAAACATCTTTTCCAGGTTCATATCCCGCTCTTTTAATTGCTTCCACAATCAAAGCAAATCCTTCTTCGTTAGATCTTAAATCTGGAGCAAAGCCACCTTCATCACCCACTCCAGTTGGCAATCCTTTTTCTTTTAATACTTTCTTCAGATTATGAAATACTTCAGCTCCGACTCTAACTCTTTCTTTAATAGTATCTCTTTGGGGAATAATCATAAATTCTTGAAAGTCTAACTTATTATCTGCATGAGCTCCTCCATTAATGATATTAACCATTGGAACAGGTAACGTCCGACCATTTCCAATATATTCATATAATTCTTTCCCAGCATTAAGCGCACTTGCTTTTAGCGCCGCCATACTAATACCAAGGATTGCATTGGCGCCAAATCTAGATTTTGTTGCCGTACCATCTAAATTTATCATAGCATAATCCAAACTTTTTTGATCAGAGGCATCCATTCCAACCACCAAATCTCTTAACGGACCATTTACATTAGCTGCAGCCTGTAGAGTACCCTTACCCATATATCTAGATTTATCCCCATCTCTTAACTCCAATGCTTCTCTTTCTCCAGTAGATGCTCCACTTGGCACCGCAGCTCTTCCTAATATTCCATTTTCTAAAATAACATCCACTTCTACCGTAGGATTTCCTCTAGAATCTAATATTTCTCTTGCTCGCACATCTTTAATTCTCATTTTTATATTCCCCCACTAAATTCTTAAATTCTATTCCTCTATCTTCAAATTTATCATATTGATCCCATGATGCAGAAGCCGGAGAAAGTAAAACTATAGGAACATTATTTTCTTCCGCCAACTCTATACATTTCTTAAAGCCTTCTTTTAAAGTTTCATATTCATAAGTATCAATCTGATAGCGCTTTCCAAAATCAACTACTCTTTTTCTACATTCTCCAATCGCAACTATTGAAAAAACATTAGAAATATAATCTTTTAAATCATTAAAATCTTGTCCTCTTTCCATACCACCCAAAATAACAATAGTAGGTTCTTTAAAAGAGGATAACGCAATTTGTGTACTTTTAATATTGGTTGCCTTTGTATCATTATAAAATCTTATACCACGAATAGTATCTACAAATTCTAATCGATGTTCTACACCTCTAAATTTAGATATTGTGTTTTTAATATCTTCATTTGAAACATGAAATTCTTTAGCAATCATAATAGCTCCCATAATATTTTCTAAATTATGTTTACCAGATACTAAAATATCATCTAAAGATAAGACTTCTTCTCCATAATAGTAAATTTTATTATCTTTTATGTAACAACCACTTATCTCCTGATTTGAAGAAAAATATTTGATTTGTGATTTAATATTTCTTAAGTCATTTAGAACTTCGTCAGATTTCATATTTAATATAGCGATATCACTATCTAACTGATTAAAAAACATTCGATACTTAACTTCCTTATAGTGTTCATAAGTCTTCATAAAATCAATATGAGTTGTATCCAAATTTGTAAAAAGTCCAATATGTGGTTTAAAATCCTTAATATTTTCGCCTTGTTGACAAGAAAACTCCATTACCACAATATCATCTTTTTTTAGCTTATTTAAAATACTGCATAATGGATACCCAATATTTCCCGCAAGATGTACCCTATCACCTAAAGCATCGTGCAACAAATTATAAGTAAGTGTTGTAGTTGTAGTCTTTCCATTTGTACCAGTAATCGCAACAATATTTACTCCTTCTGGAAGCAAATGATAAGCTAGTTCAACCTCATTAATGACTTCTTTTCCTAATTCTCTTGCCCTCAAAACATATTTATGATCAATTGGAACTCCTGGATTTTTTATTAGATAATCAAAACTATCATCAAAAAGATTATCTGGATGCTCTCCAAGTATAAGCTCAACACCTAATTCTTGTAGTTCTTTTACTTGTTTTTCATCAAATTTTTCAATAGATTTCCCATCATTAAGAATTACTTTGTTATTACGCCCAATTAAAACCTTGGCAGCTTCATATCCACTTCTAGCAAAACCTAGAATTAAAACCTTCTTATTTTCAAACATTGTATCACCAATTACATTATACTACCAAACCTACTTTTTAACTACTATATTTTAGTCATTCTATATTGAAACAACTGTAAATTATGATATAATATATACGGAAAGTAAAAGGAGTTTATATGAAGATCGTTACATTAAAACCCGAACAATTTGATGAATATGCTAAAAAACACCGTTATCGTAATTATTATCAAACGACCGCATATGGAAACACCATGAAGAAATTTGGCTATAGAATTGCATATTTAGGAGTTATAAATGAAACAAATAATTTAGTTGGCGCAACTTTAATTCTATATAAACAAGTTTTTATGAATAATAAAATTGCCTACGCACCTCGTGGAGTTTTATTTGACTTTGAAACAAAAGAAAGAACAGAAGAATTAGAAACAGCCCTAAAACAATTTTTAGGTAAAAGAGGCTTCATGTTACTAAGAATGGATCCATATATTCCTTTATCCATTAGAAGTAGCGATGGAAGTCTATTAAATATAAATCGCCAGGGAGAAGAAGCATTAAAATCACTTTCTAGTCCAAGTTTTATATATAAAGGAAAAAATCTATACTTTGAAAACGAAAAATCAAGATGGGAGGCTTTAATTCTTTTAAATAAAGATATTAAACAAATCTTTTCATCATTTGATAAAAGAACCCAAAATAAGATAAGAAAAGCCACAAATCTAGGAATAGAAATATATAAAGATGAAGAAAAATCATTAAAACCACTTTATGAATTTATAAAGAAAAAAGAGAAAAAACCAATCAGTTTTTATGAAACAATATGTTCTAATTTTGGAGAAGATATAGATATATATTATGCAAGATTAAATACAGAAACATTTATAGTTAACACTAGAAAACTTTATGAGAGAGAAGTTCAAAATAATGATCAATTAACAGAACAAATACAAAATTTAAACCCTAGAGATAGAAACACTGTATTAAACAAGAAAATGGAATCTGATAAACTAATTAGCGCATATAAAAATAATCTTATTCTCGCAACAGAATTATTAAAAAAATATCCAAAAGGTATGATTATTGGGGGAGCAATAGTAATTAACTACGACAACGCTGCCTTTGTATTTACAGAAGGGTTTGATGAAAAATACACAGCTCTAAATGCCAGTTATCTACTAAAATGGAGAATGATTGACGACTATAACAAAAAAGGGCACAAGTACTTAAATATTAACGCCGTTGTTGGAGAATTTGAACAAAAAAATGAATATTCAGGACTAAACGAAATGAAATTAGGATTTCATTCTATAGTAACAGAATATATTGGTGAATTTGATCTCATTTTAAACAACCTAACCTATAATCTATATAAAAACTTTAATAAAGAAAAATAAAAAACTTAATTTCTTATTTAGAAATTAAGTTTTTATTTTAAACTGCTCGGCACCGATAAGTCTGATCATATTCATTCAACGGATCATAAGACGAGTCAGTAATCACATCACTTCTTTTTATACCATCCAAATAATTTGCTTCTCTTATTGCATGAGTGCCATCAGTTAAATTAACAGAAATCGAATCTATCGGGTTTGCCTGACCTGGAAGCCAATCAATATAAATATAGCCAGCAACATCTTTGTTTCCCCATGGCGATTTTCCTCCTTGTTGTAAAAGTTCAACATCGCTACCATTTGCTGTATCAATCTTAATATAATTATCTTCAGAAGAAACAGCCGTTGATTTGACCCATGTCGTTCCTCCATCTGGTGTACATTCTAATCCATCAGTATTCCATAATGTTTCTACAGCTCTCGCATAATTTTGAGCGGTATCTACAAATTGATCCTTTCTTGCATTTTCAATCGTTCTGTTGATGGCTGGAATTGCTGCAAACATTAAAATTCCCATGATTACGATAACTGCTAGTAATTCTATTAATGTAAATCCTTTTTTCTTCATATACTTTATACTCTCCTTTATTTTTTACTTTCGTATAAAGTATACCCCCCCCCTCCCAGACTTTTGTCAACAAAAAAGAAACGAATGAATCGTTTCTTTCATGTTATTCAACAATCTCTGTAACGTTTCCTGCACCAACAGTACGTCCACCTTCACGGATAGAGAATTTTGTACCTTGTTCAAGTGCAATTGGGTGGATTAATTCAACCTCAATATTAACGTTATCACCTGGCATAACCATTTCAACACCAGCAGGTAATGTAATTACACCAGTTACGTCTGTAGTTCTGAAATAGAACTGAGGACGATAGTTTGCGAAGAATGGAGTATGACGTCCACCTTCTTCTTTGCTTAGTACGTATACTGCAGCCTTGAATTTGTGATGAGGTGTAACACTTCCTGGTTTAGCAAGAACTTGTCCACGTTCAACTTCTTCACGAGCGATTCCACGAAGTAAAACTCCAGCGTTATCTCCAGCTTCAGCAAAGTCTAATTGTTTACGGAACATTTCAATTCCTGTAACAACTGTCTTCTTAGTTTCTCTAATACCAACGATTTCAACTTCATCGTTAAGCTTTAACATACCACGTTCAACACGTCCTGTAACAACTGTACCACGTCCAGTGATAGTAAATACATCTTCGATACTCATTAAGAAAGGTTTGTCATTATCTCTTTCAGGAGTAGGAATCCATGTATCAACAGCTTCCATTAATTCGTCGATTTTTCCAACCCAAGCAGGATCACCTTCAAGAGCTTTAAGAGCAGATCCACGAATAATTGGAGTATTGTCTCCATCATATTCATATTCGTTTAATAAGTCGCGAATTTCCATTTCAACTAAGTCTAATAATTCTGGATCATCTACCATATCACACTTATTCATGAATACAACCATTTTTGGAACTCCAACTTGACGAGCAAGTAGGATGTGTTCACGAGTTTGTGCCATAGGTCCATCTGTAGCAGCAATAACTAAGATAGCTCCATCCATTTGAGCTGCTCCAGTAATCATGTTTTTAACATAGTCAGCATGTCCTGGGCAGTCAACGTGTGCATAATGTCTATTATCTGTACTGTATTCAACATGTGCAGTATTAATAGTGATTCCACGTTCTCTTTCTTCTGGTGCTTTATCAATGTTAGAGAATTCTACAGCTTGGTTTCCATTTTTACCAGCTAAACATTTAGTAATAGCAGCAGTTAAAGTAGTTTTTCCATGATCTACGTGTCCAATTGTACCAATGTTAACATGTGGTTTTGAACGATCAAATTTTTCTTTTGCCATAAATTAATTTCCTCCTTTTTCATATACAACATTTATTTTATCTAATAATTGAAGTTTTTTCAACTATTTTGATACGATTTTCATTAATTTCCACTCTTTTTAATAATTTCATCTGCAATATTTTTAGGAACCTCTTCATAATGATCAAAGAACATTACGAATGTTGCCCTACCTTGCGTATTAGAACGTAAGTTAGTAGCATATCCAAACATTTCAGAAAGTGGAACCATTGCACTAAGCTTAACAGCATTTCCTTGAGATTCTTGTCCTAGAGGTTTTCCACGACGAGAAGTTAAATCTCCCATTACATTTCCAAAATACTCATCTGGAGTTGTAACATCAACCTTCATAATTGGTTCAAGTAATACTGGCTTACACTTATTTTTAGCTTCCTTTAATGCGAAACTGGCTGCAATTTTGAAAGCCATTTCGTTAGAGTCTACATCATGATAAGATCCATCAAATAATGTAGCCTTAACATCTATCATAGGATATCCTGCAAGTACACCTGTTTGTAATGCTTCTTGTAATCCTTTATCTACAACCGGAATATATTCACGAGGAACAACTCCACCAACGATTTGGTCCACGAACTCATATCCCTTATCTGGATTTGGTTCAAATTTAATCCAAACATGTCCATATTGTCCACGTCCACCAGATTGTTTAATATATTTACCTTCGCAGTCTCCTGCTTGTTTAATGGTTTCACGATAAGCAACTTGTGGAGCACCAACATTTGCTTCAACATTAAATTCACGTCTCATACGGTCTACTAATACATCAAGATGTAATTCTCCCATACCAGCAATAACAGTTTGACCGGTTTCATGATCAGTATGAACTTTAAATGTTGGATCTTCTTCAGCTAATTTTTGTAAAGCTAAAGCCATCTTATCTTGATCATTCTTAGATTTAGGTTCAACAGCAAGTTGAATAACTGGCTCTGGAACAACTAAACTTTCTAGAATGATTGCTTTCTTTTCATCACATAGAGTATCTCCAGTAGTAGTATTTTTAAGTCCTACTGCTGCAGCGATATCTCCTGTATAAACATCTGTTATTTCCTTACGGTTATTAGCGTGCATTTGAAGTATACGTCCAATTCTTTCTTTACTATCTTTAGTAGAGTTTAATACATAACTACCACTTGATAAATGTCCAGAATAAACTCTAAAGAACGTTAAACGTCCAACAAACGGATCAGTCATAACTTTAAATGCTAATGCTGCAAATGGTTCATTATCACTTGGATGACGAACAGCTTCTTTACCATCTAAATCTGTTCCCTTAATAGATTCAATATCCAAAGGACTTGGTAAATAATCAATAACAGCGTCTAGTAATAGTTTTATTCCCATATTTCCCAATGCCGTACCACACATAACTGGGAAGAATTCTGCTTTCAACGTACCATTTCTAATGGCCTTTTTAATCATTTCGATGCTAACTTCTCCACCATCAAGGTAAGTCATCATCATTTCATCATCAAATTCAGCAACAGCATCAATTAATTCTGCTCTTTTTTCTTCAGCAATAGCTTTCAAATCAGCAGGAATTTCAATTTCTTCTGCATTCTCTGCCTGTTGTCCATCATAATGATATGCCTTCATTGTAACTAAATCAACAACTCCATTAAAGTCAGATTCAGCTCCAATTGGCCATTCAATTGGTTTAGCATTAACTCCTAAACGATCTTTAATAGTTTTCAAACTATACTCAAAATTTGCTCCCATTTTATCCATCTTATTTGCAAAGATGATTCTAGGAACTTTAAATTCAGAAGCTTGTCTCCAAACAGTCTCTGTTTGTGGTTCAACTCCTGCTTGTGCATCAATTAAAGCAACAGCTCCATCCAATACACGTAAAGAACGAGAAACTTCAATTGTAAAATCAACATGTCCTGGAGTATCAATAATATTTAAACGATGGTCTTTCCAATGAGCGGTTGTTGCTGCTGAAGTAATGGTAATTCCACGTTCTTGTTCTTGTTCCATCCAGTCCATTTGGCTTTCTCCATCATGAGTTTCACCAATTTTATGAGTAACACCAGTATGGAATAGGATTCTTTCAGTACAGGTTGTTTTACCTGCATCGATATGGGCCATAATTCCAATATTTCTAGTTTTCTCTAATGACGTATCTCTTGCCATATTCTACTCCCTTCCTACCATCTATAATGAGCAAAAGCCTTATTAGCCTCAGCCATTCTATGAGTATCCTCACGTTTCTTAACTGCTGCACCTGTTCCGTTTGATGCATCAATTAATTCATTTGCTAGATTATCAGCCATACCTTTACCGCCACGTTCGCGAGAGTATTTTGTTAACCATCTTAATGCTAACGCTTGTCCTCTTGCTGGCGTAACTTCTATAGGCACTTGATAGTTAGATCCACCAACACGGCGACTCTTTACTTCAAGTTGCGGCTTAATATTTTCCATAGCAGCATTAAATACTTCTAATGGATCTTTGCCAGTCTTTGTCTTAACTGTATCAAATGCTTCATAAACTATTGTTTGAGCAGTTCCCTTTTTACCATCCAACATAATCGTATTAATAAGTTTTGCAACTACTTTTGATTTATATATTGGATCTGGTAAAATATCTCTTTTTACTGCACGTCTCTTACGCATTCTATTTTCCTCCCTTCATAATTTCACTTTTTACTTACTATCTTTTGGTTTTTTTGCTCCGTATTTACTACGACCTTGCATACGATCTTTAACACCAGCAGTATCTAAAGTACCACGGATAATATGATAACGAACTCCGATTAGGTCCTTTACACGTCCACCACGAATTAATACAACACTGTGTTCTTGTAAGTTATGTCCTATACCAGGAATATAAGTATCTACTTCCTTACCATTAGATAAACGAACACGAGCATACTTACGTAATGCTGAGTTTGGCTTCTTTGGTGTCTTTGTACCAACACGTGTACAAACACCACGTTTTTGAGGAGAATTAACATCAGTAGTTTTCTTTTGAATGGTATTTAATCCCACTCCCAAAACTGGAGCTTTACTCTTTCTTACCTTATCCTTACGATTTCTGTGAACCAATTGGTTAATTGTAGGCATAAAATATATCTCCTTTCTTTACACATATCCAGGTGTATCATTTTACCCCTTAAATAAAACTTTGCCCACAGCAAAGCTATTTAATCAGCAAGAATAATATAACACCGTGATTAATGAATGTCAATACTATATTTATTAAAATAATATGTAAAACTTTAAAAAAATATACAAAAAAGGAGCAAGTTTCCTTACTCCATAAATTGATCTTCAAGTTTTTCTAATGGTTCACTATCCATAAATTCACTCTTAAGTTCAAAATCAACATCACGATATGACTTGCTTCCTGTACCAGCAGGAATTAATTTACCAATAATAACGTTTTCTTTCAAACCAGATAGTGGATCAACTTTTCCTTTAATTGCCGCATCCGTTAAGATACGAGTTGTTTCTTGGAATGACGCCGCAGATAAGAAGGAATCTGTTTCAAGGGCAGCCTTAGTAATTCCAAGAAGAATTGGCTTACCAAGAGATGGTTTTTTACCACTGATAACTGCATCTTTATTTCCATCTGTAAACTCGCGGAAATTAACAAGACTTCCAGGAAGGAAATGTGTATCTCCACTTTCTACAATTCTAATCTTAGAAATCATTCGACGAGCGATTATTTCAATGTGCTTATCAGAAATATCAACACCTTGAGAACGATATGTATTTTGGACTTCTTTTAAAATATATTCTTGTGTTGTAATAGGATCTGTAACAGCAAGCAATTCTTTTGGACTAATTGCTCCTTCTGTAAGTCTATCTCCACAAGATACTTTATCTCCTTTTTCAACAGCTAGTTTAGAGGCATAGTTTGTTACATGTTCTTTTGTTTCCACTTGATTTGTAATACTAATTTTATATTTTCCATGATCCTCTTTAATCTTAGAAATTGTACCATCAATTTCAGCAATCGTTGCTTTTGCTTTCGGATTACGAGCTTCAAATAATTCTTGAACACGTGGAAGACCTTGTGTAATATCGGCATCTCCACCATGAGCAACACCACCAGAGTGGAAAGTACGCATTGTAAGCTGAGTACCAGGTTCCCCAATAGATTGAGCAGCCATTACTCCAACAGCTTCTCCTATTTCTACTAAATTACCAGTAGCTAAGTTACGACCATAACACTTTTGACATACACCATTTGCTGTACCACAAGTTAAAATTGTACGAATTTCAACTTCAGTAATACCTGCTGCAACTATCTTATCTGCTAAGCTTTCGGTAATCATTTGAAGTTTATCAACTATAACTTCTTTAGTCTCTGGATGAATAACTTTCTTATTAGCAAATCTTCCAACAATTCTATCGCGTAAGCTTTCAATAACTGTACCATTCTTCTCATTAATGAAATCATGTACAACAACGCCTTGATCTGTTCCACAGTCTTCTTCCCTTACAATTACATCTTGACTTACATCAACTAAACGACGGGTTAAATATCCAGAATCTGCTGTTTTTAACGCAGTATCGGCAGAACCTTTACGAGCTCCGTGAGTAGATAAGAAGAATTCAGCAACACTAAGTCCTTCAATAAAGTTTGAAAGAACTGGAATTTCAACAGATGAACCATCTGGCTTAGCCATAATACCACGCATACCTGCAACCTGAGTAAAGTTTGAAATATTACCACGAGCTTTAGAGTTCATCATGATAAAGATTGGATTATCAATATCTGTATGAGAAACTTCCTCAAGTTCAGCCTTCACTTGGTCAGTAGCATTATTCCATGTCTCAATAACTTTATTAAAACGTTCTTCTTCTGTAATTAAACCACGTTTATATTGCTTATTAATTTTATCAACTAATTTTTGCGCTTCTTCTACAACAGCCCCTTTTGTTTTACTGATTTCAACATCAGCCATACTAACAGTAATTCCAGAAATTGTAGAATATTTAAATCCTAAATCTTTTAACTTATCAAGCATAATAGATGTTTCTGTAGTTTTATAAAGTTTAAATACTTGTGCTATAATTTTTTCCAAAGTTCCTTTGGCAAAAGCCTTAACAAGTGGCATTTCTTTAATTGCCTCTGGAATATTGGTTCCCTTTTCTAAGAAATATTTGTTAGGAGTATATCCCTGAATATTTTCATCAGTTGGTTCATTAATATACGCAAAGGAATCTGGTAAAATTTCATTAAATTTAATTTTACCAACTGTTGTTACTAAGTATTTACCCTTTTGATTTTGTGTAAATAACTTATACTTGAACGAATCAACAGGAACAGCAATTCTGGTATGAAGAGTAATCTCTCTTCTCTCATATGCCATCAAAGCTTCGTTTGTATTTTTAAATACTCTTCCTTCTCCATCTTCTCCAGCTTTTTCCATAGTGATATAGTAATTACCTAAAACCATGTCTTGAGAAGGAGTAACGATAGGGTCTCCTGATTTTGGATGTAAGATATTATTAGAACCAAGCATCAACATACGTGCTTCTGCTTGTGCTTCTTCTGATAGAGGAACGTGAACAGCCATCTGGTCACCGTCAAAGTCTGCATTGAACGCAGGACATACTAATGGATGCAAACGAATTGCTTTTCCTCCAACCAAGATTGGTTCAAACGCTTGAATACCTAATCTGTGTAGAGTTGGTGCACGATTAAGCATTACAGGATGCTCTTTAATAACTTCTTCTACAATATCCCAAACAACAGGATCTTGATTATCTATTAATCTCTTAGCAGCTTTAATATTGTGTGCAATATCTTTTTCCACTAATCCGTGAATAACATGAGGTTTAAACAATTCCAAAGCCATTTCTTTTGGAATACCACATTGATACATCTTTAGATTTGGACCTACAACAATAACAGAACGGCCAGAATAATCAACACGTTTTCCTAATAAGTTTTGACGGAAACGTCCTTGTTTTCCTTTTAACATACTAGATAAAGACTTAAGCGGCCTATTTCCAGCACCCGTAACACTTCTTCCACGGCGACCATTATCAAATAAAGAATCAACCGCTTCTTGTAACATACGTTTTTCATTTTGAATAATAATAGTAGGAGCGCCTAAGTCAATTAGTTTCTTTAAACGATTGTTACGATTAATAACTCTACGATATAAATCATTTAAATCACTTGTTGCAAATCTTCCACCATCTAATTGAATCATTGGTCTTAATTCAGGAGGAATAACAGGAATGCAGTCCATTATCATCCATTCTGGCTTATTACCAGAAGAATAGAAAGCATTTAACACATCAAGTCTTTTAATTAATCGAGTTCTCTTTTGTCCTTGAACCGTTTCTAATTCCTTTGTAATTTCATCTATTTCTTTCTTTAAATCAACTTTCTTTAAAAGCTCTTTAATAGCTTCTGCACCCATGCCAACTTTAAAGCCCGTACCATATTTTTCATAATAGGCACGATATTCTTTTTCTGATAAAGTTTGCTTATTTTCTAATGGAGCATTTCCTTTATCAATTACTACATAACTTACAAAATATAGAACTTCTTCCAAATCACGAGGACTCATGTCTAACACAAGCCCCATACGAGAAGGAACTCCCTTAAAAAACCAAATATGAGAAACAGGAGTCGCAAGTTCTATGTGACCCATACGTTCACGGCGAACTTTCGCACGAGTTACTTCCACTCCACATCTATCACATACTATATTTTTATAACGAACACGCTTATACTTTCCGCAGGCACATTCAAAATCTTTAGTAGGACCAAATATTTTTTCACAGAACAAGCCATCGCGTTCCGGTCTAAGAGTACGATAATTAATCGTCTCTGGTTTTTTCACTTCACCATATGACCATTCGCGAATTTTTTCAGGAGAAGCTATTCCAATTTTTAATGCATCAAAATTATTTACTTCTATCATTAAAGATCAGCTCCTTCCTCGAAATCTTCTTCAAAATCTTCATCAAATTCTTCTTCAAAATCATCAGATTCCTCTTCATTTTCATATGGCTCATAGTCAGTAGGCGGATCCTCAACTGGTTGTGCAGGTAATACTTCTACTTCTTCCATAGAGAAATTAGAATCGTCTTTATCTTCTGCTTCTTCAATCTGTTTTAATTGTAATGTTTCGCCTTTATCATCAATAATTGATATATCAAGTCCCAATGCTTGGAATTCCTTCATCATAACTCTAAACGATTCTGGAACACCAGCCTGATTAACTTCTTGACCTTTGATAATCGCTTCATATACTTTTACACGACCTACTACATCATCTGATTTATAAGTCATAATTTCTTGTAATGTATTAGCAGCACCATAAGCATAAAGTGCCCAAACTTCCATTTCACCAAATCTTTGTCCACCAAATTGAGCTTTTCCTCCAAGCGGTTGTTGCGTAACTAATGAATAAGGTCCTGTAGATCTAGCATGTAATTTATCATCAACCATGTGATGCAATTTAATCATATACATTACCCCAACCGCAATTCTATGATCAAACGGTTCACCAGTACGGCCATCATAAAGAACAGTCTTTCCATCCTCATCCATTCCAGCTTCTTTCATCATTGCTTGAATATCACTAATATGTGCTCCATCAAATACTGGAGTTGCAATATGAACACCCAACTTTTTAGCAGCCATACCCATATGAATTTCAAGAATTTGTCCAAAGTTCATACGAGAAGGAACACCTTGTGGATTTAGCATGATATCAACTGGAGTTCCATCTGGTAAATATGGCATGTCTTCCTGAGGAAGAATCAAAGAAATAACACCTTTATTACCATGACGACCAGACATCTTATCTCCAACTTGAATCTTACGTTTTTGAATAATATAAACGCGTATTACTTTAGAAACTCCCGCTGGCAATTCATCATTATCTTTACGAGAATAAATTTTAATATCATGAACGATACCATCTCCACCATGTGGAACACGTAAAGAAGTGTCTCTAACTTCACGAGTCTTCTCCCCAAAGATAGCATGCAACAATTTTTCTTCAGAAGTAAGTTCAGCAACCCCTTTTGGCGTAACCTTACCAACTAAGATATCTCCTTCTTTAACTTCTGTCCCAATCGTTACAATACCATTTTCATCCAAATTACGACGAGCTTCTTCACTAACATTTGGAATATCTCTTGTTATTTCCTCAGGTCCTAATTTGGTTTCGCGACATTGCATCTCATAATCTTCCAAGTGAAGAGATGTATATTTATCATCTTTAACTAAATTTTCATTTAAGATAACAGCATCCTCATAGTTATATCCATTAAATGTCATGAAAGCAACTGTCATATTTTTACCTAATGCCAATTCTCCTTTATCTGTAGAATTACCATCAGCTAATATCGTTTTTCCAGCAACTACTTTATCACCAGCATGTACAATTGGTCTTTGATGAGAACAAATACTTGAGTTTGCTAGTTCAAAATTAGCTAAGCGATAAGTATCTTTTCCATTTGGCGTCTTAACGACTATTTTTTGCGCATCAGCATATTCTACAACACCATCAGATTTCGCAATTACTTCAACACCAGAATCTTTTGCAGCAATAAATTCTACACCTGTACCAACCAAAGGCGCTTCTGTTTTAATAAGTGGCATTGCCTGACGTTGCATGTTAGCTCCCATCAATGCACGAGTTGCATCATCATGTTCTAGGAATGGAATACAACTTGTCGTAACAGACACAACTTGTTGTGGAGATACATCAATATAGTCTACTTGTTCTGGCTTAGCCAAAATATTTTCTCCACGGAAACGAGCATTAACAAATTCATCTATAATTGTATTAGATTCATCTGTACCAACAGTAGATTGAGAAATAATATAGTCTAATTCCTCATCAGCAGTTAAATAACATACCTCATCTGTAATTTTACAATTTTCCACCTTACGATAAGGCGTCATTATAAATCCATAGTCATCAATCTTTGCATAACTAGCAAGGGATGTAATTAATCCAATGTTTGGTCCTTCTGGAGATTCAATAGGACAAATACGACCATAGTGAGAACTGTTAACGTCACGAACTTCAACACCAGCTCTATCTCTAGATAATCCCCCTGGTCCTAAAGCAGATAAACGACGTTTATTAGTAAGTTCTGCAATTGGATTCGTTTGATCCATAAATTGAGAAAGTTGAGAACTACCAAAGAATTCTTTCATCGCAGCAGTAACTGGTCTAATGTTAATCAAAGTCTTTGGAGTAACCTCTTCCATCTCCTGAGTAGTCATTCTTTCACGAATAACTCTTTCCATACGAGAAACACCAATTCTAAATTGATTTTGTAATAATTCTCCTACTTGACGAATCCTTCTGTTACCCAAATGATCAATTTCATCAAAATTACCAATACCATGTAATAAATTTAAGTAATAAGATACGGAAGCATAAACATCTGAAATTGTCAAACGCTTAACATCTATACTTTGATCATTACCAATAACTAGAATTTTCTTCTTTTTATCATTAGGATCAAGTATTTTTACAGTTTGAATTTTATTATAAGTATCTAATTCATCATTAATTTTTACTTCTACTAATCCATAACCATTATCTAATATTTCTCTTAATTCTTCTAGATTAGCCTTTGTTATTTGTGTGCCTTTTTCAAAAATAACTTTACCATCTACAACGATATCTTCTGCTAATGTTTGATTTAATAAACGATCAATAACATTTAGTTTACGATTAAATTTATAACGACCAACTTTTGCCAAATCATATCTAAATTCATCGAAGAAACGCGTAATAATTTGGTTCTTTGAAGAATCAAGAGTAGCAGGTTCCCCCGGTCTTAATTTCTCATAAATTTCGATTAAAGCTTCATCTGTATTTTTAGTAGAATCTTTAGCAATTGTATTTTTTAAATAATCATCTTCCCCAAACATTTTTAGAATATCTTCATCACTAGATAAACCAAATGCACGAAGTAGCGTAGTCAAAGTAACTTTTCTAGTACGATCAATACGTACATATAAAACATCTCTTGCATCTGTTTCAAATTCTAACCATGTACCACGAGTTGGGATAATCTGAGAAGTAATTAATTCACGACCATTTTTATCAATCTCATGATTAAAATATACGCTTGGAGAACGAACTAATTGGGAAACAATAACACGCTCAGCTCCGTTAATAACAAAAGTTCCACTATCTGTCATGATAGGCATATCACCCATAAAGATCTCTTGTTCTTTAACCTCTCCACTCTCACGATTGAATAAACGAACCTCTACACGTAAAGGTGCGGAATAAGTCGTTTCACGATCCTTACTTTCCTTAATAGAATAACGAGGTTCATCAAAATGATAATCTCCAAATTCAAGCGATAAAGTTCCAGAGAAATTTTCTACCGGAAACAAATCTTCAAATACTTCTTTAATACCTGTTTCAATAAACCAATTATAGGATTTCTTTTGAATTTCTAGCAAATCCTTTAACTCATAGGTATTTCTAATTCTTGAGAAATTTCTTCTTTCTCTATGGTCACCACATTTCACAATCTTATATGACACTAAAATTCACCCCACATATCAATCTTCTAAATTATTGCAAAACTAGATACTACATTTTAAAATATAAAAACCCTTCTTCTTTGCCAATATATTTACAGTATATAGTTCTCGCAAGTCGACAATTAGCGATTTTGCACCCTGCTCTTTCCGAATAACCAAAAAAAGCACCCCATTTTCATCCAAATGATTTCTAGCGTTCATCACTATGTCATAAACTATTTTTTTACCAGCCCTTATCGGAGGATTAGTAATAATACAAGAGTATTTTAAAGACACATTTTCATAAACATTACTTTGAAAAACATTAATATTTTCAATGCTATTTTCTTTCACATTCATTTCTGCCAAATGAAGAGCCCTTAAATTAACATCAACCATATCAATACTTGCTCCAGTAAGTTTACCAATAACAATACCAAATACTCCGTAACCGCAACCCATATCTAGAATTTTGCCTCCAACCTCTTCAAGCGGGATTGATTCAAGAAGAAGTCTACTGCCAAAATCCAAACCGTCCTTTGAAAAAACTCCATTATCAGTTAAAAATGTGAATTTGTTACCCAAAACTAAACATTCTGTTTTTTTTATATTACTAGGTAACTTTTCATTCGTAAAATAATGACCCATTTTTATCTCCTTGGAAAAAAAGAAAGAGAAAACCAATCAAAAAAATCCAGTTTTCTCCCTTTCGAATGATATGATACATCAAAATATTTAATATGTCAAACATTTTTTTAATTTTTTACACAAAATTTAAAAATTTTACAACATCCAGATAAAAAGAAAATGGATAAAATCCATTTTTATTTTAAACAGCTCTACATATAAAATTTGAATTACAAGATCCAAATTCTTCATATATGTCCAGCGCATCATCACCATACCGAATTTCCTCTTTAAGATAATCGGTCTGACGATAGTCCCAGTCACTATCACTATTTATAGAATGTGTACCATCGTATAATAATGGCGAAATAGTCAATCTCCTATCACTGTATAGGATGTATACTTTTCCAACGACATCGCTATTACCCCACGGAGATTTTCCTCCTTGTTGAAGCAATTGAACCGCTGGATCACTATCTGTTGTATCTATGTCAACACAATAACTGGCATTAATCTTTGGTAAAGCTGATGCTACTTGGTAAGATGTCCCCGCTCCACTTTTACACTCTAATCCATCAGTCTGCCATAATGTTTCTACTGCTCTAGCATAGTTTTGTGCCAAATTTACAAATTGATCCTTTCTTGCATTTTCAATCGTTCTATTAATTGCGGGAATTGCTGCAAACATTAAGATTCCCATGATTACGATTACCGCTAGTAACTCTATTAATGTAAATCCTTTTTTCTTCATATACTTTATACTCTCCTTTATTTTATTTTCTGTATAAAGTATACCCCCCCCCCCAGACTCTTTGTCAACAAAAAAAGAAGTTAATTACTTAACTTCTACTGTAGCTCCAGCTTCTTCAAGCTTAGCTTTGATTTCATCAGCTTCTGCTTTAGCAACGTTTTCTTTAACAACTCCATTGCTATCAACAATATCTTTAGATTCTTTTAATCCTAAACCTGTAATTTCTTTAACAACTTTAATTACAGCAACTTTAGCAGCTCCAGCATCAGCGATTGATACTGTAACAGTACTTGGTGCATCATCTGCGCTAGCTCCAGCAGCAGGTGCAGCAACAGCTACAGCTGATGGATCTACTCCAAATTCTTCCTTCATTGCATCTACTAATTCTTTAACTTCTAATAAAGTCATTTCTTTTAAACTACTGATAAAATCTTCTTTTGTTAACTTTGCCATTTTTATTTTCCTCCTATTTATAAATTCTATTTTTCTTCTTTTTGTTGACCATATAAGTCAAGACAAATTGATAAGTCTCTTACGATACCCATCATACCACCAGCAAGCATTGTAAGTAGTCCTTCTCTTGAAGGTATAGTAGCATATTCAGCTAATTTTGCTTGATCAGCTTTTTCTCCATCTACAATCCCTACTTTTAATACTAATGCTGGATGTGTCTTAGCAAATTCAGCTAATACCTTAATTGGCGCAACTTGATCTTCTCCAAATGCAAATGCACTAGGTCCATTCAATTTTTCATTAAGGTCAATTCCTAAATCATTAAAAGCTCTAGCCATTAAAGTATTCTTATATACTTTATAATCAGAATTTGATTCTCTTAATTTAATACGCAATTCTTTAGCTTCACTATCGGTAATTCCACGATAATCAAATAATACAATAGTATTTGCTTTCTGAACGCGATCCTTAATCTCATCGATAACTTGTTGCTTTTGCTTTAAGATTACCTCACTTGCCATTGAAACACCTCCTTCTATATTAGGGATGCCATAAAAAAGTTCCTAACTAGACAGCAAGGAACTTTAATTACTTTTTTAGTCCTCGGTAGGATTTACTTCTATACCTACTGTCTATGGCACCTATAAATTGTCTTTATTATAACTTATAAATTATTATTTGTCAAAACTATTTTCAACTTTAATTCCAGGACCCATTGTAGAAGCGATAGAGATATTTTTAACATAGTCTCCCTTAACACTTGCAGGTCTAAGTTTTAGAATAGCAGTAACAAAAGCATCTAAATTAGCTAGCAAATCTTCTTCAGAGAAAGAAACTTTACCAATAACACCATGAACATTTCCATAACTATCTGTTCTATATTCAACACGACCAGCCTTTACTTCTTCAACTGCTTTAGCAACATCCATAGTTACAGTTCCAGTCTTAGGATTTGGCATCAAACCCTTTGGTCCTAATACCTTACCTAATTTTCCTAGAAGTGACATCATATCAGGAGTAGCTATCATCGTATCAAAATCAAACCAGTTTTCTTTTTCTATCTTTTCTAGCATATCAACATCACCAACATAGTCAGCTCCTGCTTCCTTTGCTTGTGCTGCTTTATCTCCCTTTGCAATAACTAAAACTTTTGTACTCTTACCAGTTCCCTTAGGAAGTACAATTGCACCTCTTAATTGTTGATCTGCTTTCTTTGTATCAAGATTTAAACGCATAGCAATCTCAACAGATCCATCAAATGAACTAGTAGAAGTTTCTTTTACTAATTTTACAGCTTCTTCTTTTGTATATACCTTTGCCTTTTCAATTTTAGAAACAGCTTCTGTATATTTCTTACTTCTTTTCTTCATTTTTATTCCTCCTTATGTGGTAAAAGCGGATTTATTTAATTCCTTCCACATAGGTTAAACCTATATGATTATTTATAATTATTCTTGTCCTTCAACAGCAATTCCCATATTTTTTGCAGTTCCAGCAACAACTTTCATTGCTTCTTCTACAGTATATGCATTTAAATCAGGTAATTTAATTTCGGCAATTTCCTTTAATTGTGCATTACTTATAGTCGCAACAACTTCTTTTGATCCTTTAACAGATCCCTTATTAACTTTTGCATATTTCTTTAATAAGAAACTTGTTGGTGGAGTCTTAATAACAAAATCGAAACTCCTGTCATCGTATATTGATATTTCTACTGGTAAGATATCTCCCATCTTATCTCTAGTAGCATCATTATACTTCGTACAAAAATCTTGTAAATTGATTCCTGCTGGTCCTAAAACAGTTCCTACTGGTGGAGCCGGAGTAGCTTTACCTGCTGGAATTTGTAATTTGATTTTCTTAACTGCTTCCTTTGCCACGAAAAACACCTCCCATATTTTTAGTTTTCGCGAGTGGTACAAATAGCTTGATTCCCGCTTTATAAATGCAAACCATGCTTCCCACTAAATCTATATTAATTCAATATAGCCATTAAATAATAACATAAACCACTTTCTTTTGCAAGTAATTTAAGCTTTTTCTATTTGACTTAATTCCACTTCTACAGAAGTTTCTTGTCCAAACAAGTCAACTAATAACATAACTTTTTGATTTGGTAAATCAACAGAATCCACTGTACCAAACATTCCATTGAATGGTCCAGCAATAATTTTTACTTTTGCGCCTTCTGTAAGCTCTGTATCAATATCAATTCTACTAATTCCCATATTACCAAGAATTTTATCAACTTCATATGGTTGTAATGGCGTAGGTTTTGCACCTTTACCACTAGAACCTATAAATCCAGTGACACCAGGGGTATTACGGACAACATACCATGCTTCGTCTGTCATAATCATTTCTACCAAGATATACCCTGGAAACATTTTCTTAACTTTTTCTTTGGTCACACCATCTTTTACTTCAACGACTTTCTCTTCAGGAATAACAACTCTATAAATAAAGTCTTGCATATCCATAGATTCAGCTCTCATCTCTAATTTTTCTTTAACTTTATTCTCGTGACCAGAATAAGTGTTAACTACATACCATTGTTTTTCCATAACTAACTCCCTTAATTAAATAATGCTTGAATTAATGCAAAGATAACATCAATCAAATAAAAGAATAACGAACAAAATACAATAAATACAATTGTTGCGACAGAATATTTCGTCATATCTTTTTTATTTGGCCAATGAACTTTTTTAGTTTCACTTTTTACACCATTGCAAAATACTCGAAATTTAGTCCATAAACTTTTCTTTTCTTGATTTTTATTTTTATCTTTTGACCCTATCTTCTTTTTAGTTAACCCATCCATATTATATTGCTCTTTATTGGTATTTTTTCTTGTTTCTGCCATATTTTCACCTATTTCATTTTATCAAAATAAAAACACTTTTTAGTGCTCTCCTATAAAATAGCATAAACCCCAAAAAATGTCAATTATATTTTATAAAACTATTTAAAACTAGTAATCCAAGCAATTATAGCAAAGATAACTCCAAAAACAGCAACTGCTGTCGGTATAACTAAAAGACTAATAAAAGCAGCATTACTCATTTTTTCTTTTACATAAATTTCGCCATTAACATCACTATTTAAAGACTCTAATGATTTGTTAATACCTGTTCCTTTTACATATTGTCTTCCTTGTCCTAAAGGAGGAACACCATCCGTACTCAAAGATTCCATATTTCTTTTTTCCATCTCCGCAACATAGTCAGAAAAATAAACATTAGCTCCCCGTTCGATTACTCCCCTATAATAAGGAACATCTTGTTGTGGTATAAAGGAACAAAAACTATCAAAATCACTCTTCACAACACTAGGATTTATATAATCTGTGCAATTTGTATAAATACCGATTTGTAACAAAGCGAATCTATATATATTTTCTCTAATAATTTCACGATTATAAGCCTCATCATTAGATAGCTTTTCAATAGAAGTATATCGAATCTGCTCAGAGGAATTATTTAGTATTTCAACTTTACTGGGATCAAAAGATTCTATATAAAAACCTCTACTATGCAAGTATCTCATACCAATATCCATATTCAGAAACAAATTTTTTAAATCCTGAGCACCAGCAGACGGTAGCCATTCTTTTAAAGAGCTACTAATTTCTTCTGCCCTACGAAATCCTTCCATATTCTAGTCACCCTATTATTATTGTAAGCTAAAAAAAACAAAAATACAACATTAACAAACTTTTTTAGTAATTTCTCTCAATAACTTTCGAATTCTATAAAGCCTACCATCAATTGTACTTAGTGGGATATCCAAGAGAACGCTAATTTCTCTATAACTAAAACCATTGTATCGAAGTTCAAAAACTGTACTACATTTTAAATCCATCAAATTTTTACACCTTAAAAACTCTTTCTCTATTGTATAAGAATCAAGTAAATTAGCAGGATCAAAAGTATAATCTTTCAAAAAAACAAAACATTCATCATCTACGCTTTCATTTAAGAGAAGTTGTTTTCCATTATTTGATAATCTGCAAACTACAATCATGTGTCTTTCTACACACAGATTAGCATAAGTGTAGAAAAGTGTATTAGAAGACTCTTTATAGGAAGATATTGCTTTATCCAAGGCAATCATTCCCTCTTGAATTAAGTCATCATAATCAATCCCACACTTACTGACTACCGGTAAATATTTGCTAGCAATTTTATGAACTACCGGCAAATATTTTTTTATTAATAGTTCCCTAGCAGAATCATTTTCTGATACCATATACAAAATCTCATAATCATTAATATCTTTATAATTCACTTTGTCCTCTACTTTCTATTCCGGACAACCTCATAAATCATAATTCCCGCTGCAACAGAAGCATTTAAACTATTTGTTTTCCCGACCATTGGTATATTGGCTACAAAGTCACACGACTCTCGTACCAATCTAGACATTCCTGTTCCTTCATTACCAATAACAAGAGCTATTTTTCCACTATAATCAATATCACGATAATCCGTACTATTTTCTAGAGCTGTACCCACTATCCAAAATCCGCTATTTTTTAATTCTTCTATAGCTGTCGAAACATTAACAACAGAAATGACATTCACATCATCCAAAGTTCCTGCGCTAGTCTTCATAACTGTTGAATTAATTTGAACTTGCCTATCTCTAGGAAGAATGATGGCATCAACTCCTGCTGCCTCACAAGTCCTAATAATAGCTCCCAAGTTATGAGGATCTTCAATATGATCCAATATAACCAAAAAGGAAGGATTCTTATCCAAAATATCAGACAAAGACAAATAGTGATAATCCGGAATAGTTAGTATTATACCTTGATGAACACCGTTCACCAAATGATCAATTTCCTTTTTTGACTCATAAATAGGCTTCAAATTACATTTTTCCATTAAAGAAATAATCTCTTTATCATCAAAACCTTCTTGCAAAATAATCTTTGATATTGTTTTCCGCTTTCTCAATAATTCTTTTGCAACATTTCTTCCATAAACTAACATATTATCCCTCCAAGATAAACTTCATAATTTCATCAATTCTATTATAATTATTTTCTAAATCCAAAAAACCAATTAGACACTCTAAACCCGTAGCATATTTATAAGTGAGTATATCGCAATTTTTGGGATGAGAAGTCGTTTTATAATTTCTAGCTCTTTTTACCACTATAATTTCAGCTTCTGTCAAAAATTGGGAATCTAATAATTTTTTCAAATACATAGATTGATTTTTAGCACTAACATATTTAACTGTTTCTTTTTGTAGATCATTAACATTACCAATTCCTCGTTTAACTAAATAATGCCTTACATAATTTTCATAAATAGCATCTCCTAAAAAAGCAAGCACCAACACATTTATTTCTGTTGTCTTCATAAAACCACCTAACATATTATAACACAAAAAGAAAAAGAGCTAAAGCTCATCTATCATCTCATATACTGTTTTTTCTCTAGCATCAATAAGCTTAATCCCTTTTTCCAATAGCTCATTCCTAATTTCATCGGCTAGAGCAAAATCCCTATCCTTTTTAGCAATCATACGACGTTCTATTTGTTTTTCAATATAATCTTTTAATTCATCAGAAACACTAACATTTTTTGTTTTTGTTAAATCTAGCGATAAGACTGTATCAAAATGTTCCATTAAATAATATTTCGTTGCATCGTTTAAGTTAGAATCTTTTAATACGTCGTAAACTATTGTAAGCATTTGCGAAGTATTAATATCATTTTCAAAACTTTCTCCAAACAATTTAGAATATTCATCAAATTTTTCACGATCAACAGTACCAGATTTATCAAGAGATAAAACTTTTGCTTTCAACTTTTGATATGCATTTTTCGCCATATCTAAAGAGTCATAACTAAACGTTAAAGAATTTCTATAGTGACTATTTAAGCAAAAATATCGATAATCAAGAGGACTATATCCCTTACTTTTTAATAAGGATAATGTCAAAAATTCACCACTAGATTTACTCATCTTTCCATTTTTATCATTCAAGTGAGCACTATGACACCAATAATTACACCATTTATGTCCAAAATAGGCTTCACTTTGAGCAATTTCATTCGTGTGGTGCGGAAAAATGTTATCAACACCACCACAATGAATATCAAGATATTCTCCCAAAGTTTCTGAGGCAATTCCAGAACACTCAATATGCCATCCTGGATAACCAACGCCCCACGGAGAATCCCATTTCATCGCTTGATTTTCAAATTTTGATAAAGTAAACCACAACACAAAGTCAGCTGGATTTCTCTTAGCAGAGTCCTCCTCTACAGTATCCCTAACTCCAATCATCAAATCTTCAGGATTTTTACCAGATAATTTATAATAATCGTTAGCTTTACTAATATCAAAATAGACATTTCCACCAGAAATATAAGCATAATCATCTTTCAACATTTTTTCTATCATTTTTATGTATGTAGAAATATGTTCACTAGCTTTTTCAATAATTTCTGGCTTTTTAATATTTAATTCTTCTATGTCACTAAAGAACGCATTCGTATAAAAATCAGCAATTTCATAAACTGTTTTTCCCTCCCTACGAGCTCCCTTTAGCATTTTATCCTCGCCACTATCTCCATCACCTGTAAGATGTCCAACATCTGTAATATTCATAGCTCTTTGAACACTATAACCCAAAAATTCTAAACCCTTTTGTAAAACATCTTCAAATATATAACATCTTAAATTACCAATATGAGCATAATGATAAACTGTTGGTCCACAAGTATACATTTTAACTTTATTTTTTTCGTTAGAGATAAATTCTTCTACCTCTTTGGTCAATGTATTATATAATTTCATTCTCACTCACCTACTGCTAGTATAGCATAACAAAATTAAAAAATAAACTAATGATTAAGTTCTATAAAACTATCCAGTTCTGTCTCTATTACCTTATCTATGCGTCTAGCGCCATAAATAGAATAATTTATATCCTTTTTTATTTTATTAACAGTTTCTGTGGATAAAATTTTTTCATCTGCTCTTTCTCGTAATTTTTTTTCAATGATTTTTTGAATACTTTTTTCATTCATATCTTTAAAATAAACAATTTTATCTATTCTATTTATTAATTCTATTCCCATAAAATCTATTAACTTATTTTTAATAACGTCCCCATTAAAATCCTTAAATCCTATAGAATTCTGATTTGTACCCAAATTAGATGTCATAAAAATGGTTGTATGAGAAAAATCTATAACTTCTCCATTAGATGTCGTCATATATCCATCATCAAATACTTGTAAAAACAATTTTAAAACGGCACTATTTGCCTTTTCAATTTCATCAAGCAAAATAACAGAATAAGGATTTTGTTTAATTTTAGTTAAAACAAAATTATTATCAAGATAACCAACATAACCTGGAGGAGAACCAATAATTTTACTAACAGTATGACTTTCTTTGTACTCACTCATATCCAATTTAATAAAAGCTTCTTTAGAATATAGTAATTTTGCATACTCTTTTACAAAAAATGTCTTTCCTACTCCACTTTTTCCAACAAGCAAAAGAGAAAAAGGGCTCTTTCTGTTAAAAGTCTTAGATGATAAAGTCACATCTAAGATTTCTTTAATTGCCTCGTTTTGTCCAATAACAGTATTTATCATATGATTATAAATTGATTTCTTATTTAAATTAACAATTTTTTGAATAGGTATTTTTGTCTTACTATAAATAATTTCATATAAAATATCTTTTGTTATTTCTTTTATTTTAGGAGAAATAGAGTTCTTTAATACAAATTTATTTAATTTATTTTCTAATAGAAGTTGCTCCTCCTTCAATTTAGAAGCACTTTGATATTGATGATTCATAATAGACTGATTTTTTTTATCTTTTATATCATTTATTTGCATAGTAAGAGCTTTAATTTTTTTATCATAGCTATTATCTATAACCGAAGTTCTAGAACAAGCCTCATCTAAAATATCAATTGCTTTATCAGGTTGTTTTCCAGAACTTACATATTTAATAGACAAATCAACTATTAAATCAATGATTTCATTAGAGATAGACACTCCATGAAAATTTTCATAAATTTCACGCAAACTTAATAATATATTCTTTGTTTCGATAGCAGTTGTTTCTTCAATAAATACTTTTTGGAATCGCCTATCTAAAGCCTTATCATTTTCTAAATACTTACTATATTCGCTTTTCGTTGTTGCACCAATTATTTTTATTTTTCCGCGAGCAAGATAAGGCTTTAAAATATTAGAAGCATCAATAGCTCCTTCTGCTCCACCAGCACCAACCAAAGTATGAATCTCATCAATAAACAATATAATATTAGGCTCTTCTTCTAATTCCTCTATAATCTTATTAATTCTTTCCTCAAATTCACCACGATATTTAGTACCAGAAACTAAAGAGGCCATAGATACACTTAATATTCGATAATTTTCTAATTTTTTGGGAACCATTCCCTTTACAATCTGTCGAGCCAACTCTTCCACAATTGCCGTTTTTCCAACTCCGGCATCGCCTATAAGTAGAGGATTATTTTTTGTCCTACGCAATAAAATTTCAATAATTCTATTAACTTGATCATCCCGACCAATAACAGGATCAAAACCAACTTCTCTATACTTTTGATTAAAGTCAATAGCATAATCTTCTATTAATAATTTTTTATTCCTTTTCGTAGATTTATAAGTAAATTTATCAGAAAATTTATCATAGAGCACGTCAATATCAATATTCATTCCCAATAAGACTCTATTGGCAACACCATCTCCTTCTTCTAATAGAGAAATAAATAATTTTTCAACCGTTACTTCAGAATTATCTTCTTTACTATCCAATATAGCATTTTCCATAATTCTCTTTAAAAGAGGAGTATATAGAAACCAATTATTGGCCTCTTTTCCAATCCCAACTACTCGTATAATTTCTTTTCGAAATCTATCATAAGTAATATTATACTCTTCAAGTAATTTCGTTACTAATAAATTCGGACTGTGCAAAATGGAAAGTAAAAGATGCTCACTTCCCACATAGGGATGTTTTAATTCCTGCATCTCCTTTTTTGCCATTAATATTACCTTCTGCGCATCTTCATCAAACTTAGAAAACATAAAATCATCTCCTAAGATAATTTTATTTCGATAAACCTTTTGAACGCAATAAAATATCATCCTCAAAAACAGACAATTCTTGCAAAAAAAAGATCGGGAAACCCGATCTCTATAATTTTGTGAATTATAATAATACTAAAATAGCAAAAACGATTAATAATACTACTAAAAACTCAACTAATAACTTCCAAACAGTCTTTAACCATTCTTTATAAGATACTCCTAAATAAGATAATACCGCCATTAGTACTACACTTGTTGGAGCAACTAACATAGCTAATCCATATACAGATTGGAAAATAACTCCTACTGTTGGGAATGCTGCCGTATCAGCTAATAGACCTGATAAATATGGTAAAACACTTTGGAATGCATATAATGGTTCAACATTAAATACCCCTGCCAAAAATGCTGCAATAGTTGAAAGTAAAGCTGTACCATAATTCATTTTAGTTACTGATCCTAAAATAAATTTATAAATTACCAACTGGAATGGATGGTAAGTTGTAATAACTAAGCAAGTATATATTAAAACAACAAGCAATGCAACTGGTAAAGATTTCTTTACTCCAACAGTAAATCCATCAAATATATCATCTAGTTTAATTTTATATACTAAAGTCAAGAATACAACTACCACAAACATCACAGCAAGCATGTCTATTAATGTCCAAGAACCAAAAGCATTCACAGTTCCTAAAAGCTTTCCAAATAATGGGAATCCAAACAATTCAAATTCTGTAACAGCTGTCGTTGCATTATCAAATGCTTGAGATCCAAATCCATTAGACCATGGCATAAATGCAAGCACTAAAACTACAGCCATTAAGCAGATAGATACGACAAAAGGCCATATCTTATGAACTCCAGCTTGTACCTCTGGAACAAATTCTGTATCAACAGGATTTTTCTTTTCCTTAACAACTAATACCTTATCTAATTTAGCAAAAGCTTTCGTTGTTTTTTTTGCTGTTTTCTTAGTAGTCTTTACAGATTTAGCAGCTGTTGGTTTTGTAGTCTTTGTAGTCTTTTTAACTTCTGGTTTCTTAGCAGTCTTTTTAACAGTCGTCTTCTTAACAACTGGTTTTACTTCTTCTTTAACTATTTCTTCTTTTCTTGACTCTTTCTTCACAATTTTTTCAGTTGCATGTTTTTTAATATAAAGCATAACATTAACAACTAATAAAACCAATCCTAAAACTAGAATAATAACTTTAGAAAGCGTTTCATAGGTAATTTCTAGTCCTAAAATAGAAAGAATAACACTGGTATTGCCGTAGGCATAGGTAGTTCCTGCCAAACCAACAACAGTAGATCCTACTAATGTTAAAGCAGCAACCATTTTATTATATCCCATTAATAGTATGATAGATACTAACATAGGGAAGAATAAAAATAATCCTAACTGTACCCCACAAACGGAAGTAATAACAGCTAATACTACCATCATTAGAGTTAAAACTAAGTTTTCCTTTCCTTTAAATCTAGCTACCATCTTATCTAGGAAAGTACGATAAGCTGGAATCTTATGTAAAATTCCATAAAAACCGCCAACCATCATTACATAAAATGCAATGTATCCAAAATAAGACAATGCTGTAACAGGATAATTGAATAAATCAAACAATCCCATTTGAAGTCGTCCTTGATCAATGAAATCACCCGAATAATAAGCTGCTGGTAATATCCAAGTAAGTAACATGAACACCAATAGTGTGATCAAAACAACTTTTACTATATTGTGTTTTTTCATAATTAACCTCCCATCCTAATTATACTACATTAAGTTGATTTTACAAGCATTTACTAGTGATTTTATTCAAAAAAAGATTAAAAGACTATTTTCTCTTAATCCAAATAAAAAGAAAGAAAACTAATTTCTATCTTTTGTAACACTTCTTTCTTTCATTGTAGGAAATAATAATACATCTCTTATGGATTCTTGTTCAGTAAATAGCATAATCAATCTATCAATTCCATAACCAATTCCTCCTGCTGGAGGCATTCCATATTCTAGTGATTCTATGAAATCCATATCAATATCTGTTGCTTCTTCATTTCCCAATTCTTTTTCTTTAAGTTGATCCTCAAAACGTTCTAACTGATCAATTGGATCATTCAATTCTGTATAGGCGTTTGCACATTCATGTCCTGATATAAATAATTCAAATCTATCCACAAATCTTGGATCTTCTGGACTCTTCTTAGTAAGCGGAGAAATTTCAATTGGATGACCGTATAAAAATGTTGGTTGGATTAATGTCTCTTCAACATATTTTTCAAAGAATTTATTAACAATATGTCCATATTGTTTTTCATGCTCCATTAATTCAATATTATGCTCGGCTGCTAATTTTAAACATTCATCTAAAGAAGTAATTGCCTTGAAATCAATACCCGTTTGTTCCTTAATAGCATCTGCCATACTAATTCTCTTCCACTTGCCAGATAAATCTATATCATGACCTAAATATTTAAAAGTCATCTTACCACAGACATCTCTCGCAATTGTTTGATACATATTCTCTGTTAAATCCATCATACCTTCTAAATTTGAATACGCTTGATAAACTTCCATCATAGTAAATTCTGGATTATGTTGAGGATCCATACCTTCATTTCTAAATGTACGGCCAATTTCATAAACAGATTCCATTCCTCCAACAAGCAACCTTTTTAAATTTAATTCCAGCGCAATTCTTAAATACATATCTAAATCTTGCGCATTATGGTGGGTAGTAAATGGTCTAGCAGAAGCACCAGTAAGTAATGTTGTTAAAATTGGAGTTTCAACTTCTGTAAACCCTCTGTTGTCTAAAAAATGTTGAATGCATCTAATAATTCTAGGTCTCATCATTGCAACCTTCATAGCCTCATCGTTCATAATTAAATCAACATATCGTCTTCTGTATCGTTCTTCTTTATCGGTAAGGCCATGAAATTTTTCTGGCAATGGTCTAAGAGCCTTTACTAGATGAGTATATTCTGCACATTTAATAGTGACTTCTCCCGTCTTTGTTTTCATTATTTTTCCGTGAACACCTACAATATCACCAATATCGCAAGTTTTAAATAAGTTATATATATCTTCTCCAACATCATTAACAGAAATATACACTTGAATGGATCCCGTTTTATCTTTAATAGTAAAGAAAGAGGCTTTTCCCATCTTTCTAATAAACATAACCCTTCCAGCAACAGTTGCGGTATCTGTCATATTTTCAAACAAATCATGATCAACATCTTTATATTTTTCCTTAATATCCTTAGCAAAACTATCTCTATCGAAGCGATGCCCAAACGGATCTAGACCAAGAGATTTTAAATTTTCGCTCTTTTCTCGTCTAACTAATTCCTGTTCTGTAAACTCTCTCATATTCCTACCTCCTAAATTCTAACAACTTTTGTATGGCCTATAAAATCATGCAATCCTCTGCCTGATTTACTAAACATAACCATAAAACCACAAACTATGATGAGTAAATAATCAAGAACACCTACAAGGCTTGCTCCATATAAATACGTATTTTCTGTGGAAAAAGTTATAATTGCTAATAATAACATATCAGCAAAAATAGAATTAATAATTAAAGCCCTAAAAATAATACTATTTAGAGTCAATTTTTCCCCATCATTATTAACAACCCTAATTTTCATTAACTTCTTTCCTAAAGTTTGTCCATTAGCATAAAACTGGTAAACAACAAAATACAATATAGATAAAAAAACACTTACAAAAGAAGTAATCCCATTTGCACGGTTTAAATGATAGGATATATTTCCTGCTTCCACTAAATAAGTAGAAGAACTAATTTCTCCATTACTATATTTTTGTAAAACGTCTGTTGCACTTTCGCTTAATTTAGAAATAGAATCCGTATTAACAAAAGGTGTAGCAATCAAAGTGGCAACAAAATAAACTAATAAAATATCGATTAAAAAAGCAACAAATCGTTGAATAAATAATGCTTTATTATTTTTTTCTTTATTACTCATCTTCTAACCCCTCCTTAAAATTATTTAATATAGAAATTATATCACAAACGTCTGTTGTTTTACAGACCCTATTTTTAATTACACTACATCCAGGAATTCCTTTTAAATACCATGCAATATGGCTTCGAATTTCTAACGATGCTGTTTTATCATTCTTTAATTCACGCAAATAGGCCAGATGTTTTAAACACATATCTATTTTATCGATAGAAGTAATCTTTTCTATAGAATTACCATCCAAAAAAGAAACTGTGTTTTTTATAAGCCAAGGATTTCCCAAAACTCCCCTACCAATCATAATAGCATCACAATTGGTTATATCTAACATTCGCTTAGCATCCTCGGGAGTTTTAATATCCCCATTTCCAATCACAGGAATTTTAACAGCTTGTTTTACTTGTCTTATAATGTCCCAATCCGCTTTTCCAGTATATCCCTGACTTCTTGTGCGGGGATGAATACAAATTGCACTAGCACCAGCTTTTTCTATCACTTTTGCAATATCAACGGCATTAATATGATTAAAATCCCAGCCACTTCGAATTTTAACTGTAACCGGAATTGGAACAGCCTCTACAACCGCTTTTACAATCTCATAAACTTTTTCCTTTGACTTTAAAAGCGCAGAGCCTGCTTGGGCTCTAAGAGCAACTTTAGGGACAGGACATCCCATATTAATATCAATAATATCTGGATGCATATTTTTATAAATATACTTAGCTGCTATAACAAAAGAATCAATATCACTACCAAAGATTTGCTGAGAAATAGGTCTTTCTTCCTCCGTCATATATAACATATCAATAGTTTTTTGATTATTATAAGAGATGGCTTTATCACTAACCATCTCTGCGTAAATTAATCCGCATCCCATTTCTTTACATATTCTCCGGTAAGCAGAATTACAAATTCCAGCCATAGGTGCCAAAACTACTTGATTTTGAATTTCAACATTTCCTATTTTCCATTTCATGGTTTCCTCAATTATTTTCTTTTCTTTAATTCATCTCTAATTTCTTCTAGTAATAAAACTTCATCACTCTTTTTAGGAGCTTCTTCCTTTTTCTCTTCTTTTTTACCAATTGTCATAATCTTATTAACAGACTTTAATAAGATGAACAAGACAAATGCCATAATTACGAAATTAATCACAGAAGTAATAAAATCTCCATATAAAATTTCTTGTCCTCCATAAATTTTAATAGATCCACCTACTTCAGCTCCGCCAATTCCATTGATTAATGGATTAATAAAATCTGTCGTTAAAGCCGTCACAATATTAGAAAATGCACCACCAATAATTACACCAATTGCCATATCCATGACATTTCCACGCATTACAAAGGCTTTAAATTCACTAAAAAATCCCGTACTTTTTTCCTTTACATTTGATAAATTTTTCTTAATTTTTGTATTTTTTGACATACAATACCACTCCTTACTGGTTATATTATAATATAATTTAGAATATTTGCAACAAAAAAGAATTAGGCTATCTATCTAATTCCTTTAATAATTCAGCTTTATTCATCTTAGAATAATTTTTTATACCTTTTTCTTTTGCAATTTCTCTCAATTTAGAAATAGACATCGTTTCTAGATTATTATCATCTTCTTCTGGCATTTTACCATTTTCAACTAAATAATCAATTTGTTCTTTAGTCAATGTCTCATACTCTAACAAAGCTTCTGCAATCAAATTTAATAATTTCCTATTCTTCTTGATAATTTCTGTAGCGCGATCATGACAGTCATTAATTATCTTGCGCATTTCCATATCAATTTCATTAGCCACTTCATTAGAAAAATGCTGTGGTTTATTGTAATCTCTTCCCAAGAAGACACTACCCTCTTGTTGTTCAAACTGTAATGGCCCCAACTCACTCATACCATATTCAGTAACCATAGATCTAGCAATCTTAGTTGCTTTTTCAAAGTCATTGTGGGCACCAGTGGTGATTTCACCAAATACAACTTCTTCAGCAGTTCTTCCTCCTAACAAGCCGATAATTTCTTCCAACAAATCGGTTTTAGTAGAACATAATTTTTCCTCACTAGGAACCATCATATTATATCCACCTGCAGATCCTCTAGGAATAATAGTAACTTTTTGTACATCATTAGCATTTTGAAGCTTTAACCCGATAACTGCATGCCCAGCTTCATGATAAGCCACCAACTTTCTATCGTTTTCGCTATAACGTCTTGATACTTTAGCAGGTCCCATTAAAACTCTATCAGTCGCCTCATCTATTTCACTCATCGTAATTTTATCTTTATTTCTTCTAACAGAAAGTAAAGCTGCTTCATTTAATAAATTTTCCAAATCTGCACCACTAAATCCCGGTGTTCTCTTTGCCAAATTATTTAAAGTAACACCATCTGCTAAAGTCTTATTTTTAGCATGAACGGCCAAAATTTCTTCTCTTTCTTTCACGTCTGGCAAATTAACAGTTACTTGTCTATCAAATCTACCCGGACGAAGAAGGGCAGGATCTAATACATCTGGTCTATTTGTAGCCGCAATAATGATAATTCCTTCATTGGCTCCAAACCCATCCATCTCAGTCAATAATTGATTAAGTGTTTGCTCACGTTCATCATGTCCTCCACCTAATCCCGTTCCTCTTTGTCTACCAACGGCATCTATTTCATCGATAAAAATCAAACACGGAGCATTTCTTTTTGCTTGCTGAAACATATCTCTAACACGGCTAGCACCAATACCAACAAACAATTCTACGAAATCAGAACCGCTAATAAAATAAAACGGAACATTCGCTTCGCCTGCAACTGCTTTAGCAAGTAAAGTTTTACCAGTTCCTGGAGGGCCAAATAATAATACCCCTTTTGGAATTCTAGCTCCTAGCTTCTGAAATTTCTTTGGATTCTTTAAAAAATCTATTAACTCTTTTACTTCTTCCTTTTCTTCCTTTAATCCAGCTACATCTTTAAATGTTACTTTATTATTATCTGTATTCAATCTTGCTTTGCTCTTACCAAAATCAAGCGAACTCTTATTACCAGCCATTTGACGGCTAAAAAACCAGAAAATTGCAACTAAAAATAACAAAGCTGGAAAAACATTAACAACTATTAGCAAAAAAGAAGATGCATCTGGATCAGGAATCGTAGTAAACTTAAAACCTTGTTGGTCTCTAGCTTCAATCATTTTCTTTATAATCTCTTCGCTAAGCGGAAGCCTAGCAAAAAAAGTTTCATTGCTCTTATATCCTTTTAAAGTTCCCCTGGCCTCATAAACAAGCGCATTCCCTCTAGAAGTAATTTCTAATTCTGTAATTTCACCACTATCCAATTTTTCTATAAATTCATCATATCGAAAAACTGTCACATTGTTATTTAAAACATTAAAAGCAAAGAATATTCCAAGCATAATTAACGCTAAAAACAAATATGGTAACAAACTTTTTCTAATTACCTTTTTATCTATTCCTTTATTCACAATAATTCCTCCTTAACTATATTTTAGTATTATATCATAGCTTTCCATACTTTTTTTATCAAATTTAGATTTTTTTATTCCTGGTATCCAAACAATTTGACCAGCAGAATCTAAAACAACAGGCCAAGAATCACGTTCATTCTTTTGAATTTTCTTGTCGATAAAAATATCTTTTATCTTCTGTGTTCCATTTAACCCTTTAACCATCATCTTATCACCAATTTTTCTAGTTCTGACAATTAAAGGCAAGCTAATTTCTTTACTATTAAGTCTACAAATATAATTACTATTATCAGTAGTATCCTCAATCAATTCAATCGTATGACTATTCGGAAGGGTTACATAACGATCAAATTCAATTTCGTAACTTGTAATATCTTCTGTAGTCCTTTTTAATTCTAACATATTGTAACACTTCTGCGCAATAACATCATTTGGTAAATTTATAAAACCATTCGCTTTGTTACTATATATAAGTTTTAAGATTAAATCAATATGTCTATCATTTAATAGCAGCAAATCATCTTGATAAAATTTTCCTAACATCCAATATAAAATTTCTTTTTGCAAAAATGGTTCTTCTTTTTTAAACAAGTTAATATTAATCGATTCATTTACCCATACTCTATGAATTGCTTCTTGTTTAGCTTTTTCTATAAAAAATCCAGCCTCTTCTAAAAGATCACTAAATTTCTTAAATTTCAAATGAACATTTTGATCCTCTGCCTTCAAAAAAGGAAGTATAACCTTTCGATATCTATTTCGAGTATATTTTTCATCAGCATTTGAACTATCTACATAATATTTTACATGATTCAAATCATCATACTCCTCTAACTCTTTTTTGGTAAAACTGATTAAAGGTCGAACAATTTGATAATTTCCCATAGAAACCACTTTTTTAAATCCTCCATAACCATTTAAGTTAGATCCTCTAACTAGCCTCATCATTACCGTTTCGATTAAATCATCACCATGATGTGCTGTCATAAGATAATTGGCATAATATTTATTAACTAACGAATCAAAGAATTGGTATCGAATAGTACGAGCTTCATTTTCAAAATTATCATCACCATATTCCTCTATTGTCATAGTCTCAAACACCAAATGATTCTTTTGACAATAGTCTTTAACATATTGAGACTCTTTTAGACTCTCCTCTCTAACATTATGATTCACGTGTGCCACAATCAAAGATAAATGATATTTAGATTGAATTTTTAATAACATATCCATTAATGCCATAGAATCTGGTCCTGCTGAACACCCAACAACAATGATATCATTAAAATGAAACTCAAAACACTTTTCAATATCAATCATAATGTCTCCTCCTAAATAAATCTTTAGCTATTATACCATATAAAACAAAAAAGAGAAACGTATTATTTCTCTGGAATTTTAATGATAAATTCTCCCTCTTTAGAATATAAATATTTTTCTCTAGCGTATCTAGCTATATAATCTGGATCTTGTAACTTATCAGCATCAAGTCTTAATTTTTCTTCCTTTTCTTGCAAAAGAATTAATTCCTTATCAAGCTGCGCCTTCTCCTTATATTTATCATAAATTTCAACCCAATATTTTCCGATAGTAAAAGTAGTTGCAACAATAATTGTTATAGAACCTAAACCCAAAAACAAGAAACGTCTTTTATTCTTTAAGCGCTTCGTATTTTTTTTTGCCACATACTTTCACCTACCATTTCAATGTAAATTATAATCCGTAGAAAAGCTAGATTCAAGCCAATAGACAAAATTAGTTATTACTTTACATTTTCTTTACCCCTTAAAATCTTAGTATATTTATAGGCAATATAGAATCCCAAAATAGTCATAATTAAGAAGTAAGTATGTAATATGGCATGATTGATAAATTTCAAAACAATAAAATATAAAAGGGCCATATCAAGAAAAAAGAAAAAATTACCGAGAAGTCGAAAAATTGTTTTCTCACAAAACAGCAACTTGTAATTTATATTAGAAAAAATTCCAATGATTCCACCATAAATAAATGAAAATAATAATGCCAATATCTGTAACTTTAAATTCATTATTTAAACAGTCTATTAAAAATACTATTTTCTTTATCACGCTTAGAATTTTCATCTGTATAAATGATACTGTTAATTAATCCTTTTATAGAAACATTTCCTTGTAATGTATCTAACTTAATCAATTCTAAATCTGTCCCCTTAATAACAACAAATCCCATTATTGTTTCAAGCAAAAATTGTTCACTATCAAAATTTTCTATTTTTTTTACTCCTGTAATTACTAAACTCTTTCTTTCAAACAAACTAATTCCATGATTATAATTATTAATACTATTCTCTTGTTTATCCATAATAGCCTCCCACAAAAGAATATGCAGAAAAAATAAAAAATATTCAAAAAAAAGATACCCAAGGTATCTTAATTGATTATTCTTCTTCCGTTACTTCTTCTGCATTATTATAAGCTTCTATTATAGCTTCTTCAAACATAGAACGAACTTCTGGATTAATTGGATGAGCTATATCACGGTAACCACCTGTAGCTGTCTTACGACTTGGCATAGCTATAAATAAACCGTTGTCTCCTTCAATAATACGAATATCATGTACTGCAAAGCTATCATCAAGTAATACTGAAGCAATACCTTTCATACGAGATCCTTCTTTTTCAATTTTGCGTACATTTACAGATGTAATTTTCATGCACATATTCCTCCCTCTTAAAGCATAATCACTTTACATATACATTCTATAATAAATTCCAACAAAATGCAACAAATTTAAAACACTGTATAATCTATTGCACAATTTCCAAACTTTCAACTAATAAATCGCTATAACTAAAAGAACGAACTTTATCATTATTTTGCCTAATAATAAAAATAGCAGGATACGTGTCTGTAATAATACCTTCAAACTCATCCACTTGATTTCGAGAGCCTTTGAATCTAAAAGAATGTTGAACACCTTTGTTTTGATTAACCATAGCTTTTATTTTATCCAATGTCATCTAGGATACCCCACATACATTGTTCCATTCGTAATAATTCCTCCCATACCATCTTTACCATATTTAGTTTTTTCAATTAAATGGATTAAATCAATGCTCTGATTTTTATCTGATAAAGCCAAAGAAGAAGCAATAATAGCAGGGTCAAGCGCATGAATATTAATCCGTTTTGGACTGGACGCAAAATTAGCACCAGCTTTTATTAATTCCTCATAATTAGATTGGCAGGCACCAGCTACTATAATAAGTTTATCTTGACTCTTTTCATATTTTCTAGCAGCTTTCACCGCGTCAATAAAATTAATAGTATTTTGATAATTATTCAAATCCTTAATATCACTTTTTTTGGCATAATAAGCATCATGTCCCGTTACAACTACTATATCCGGTCGATATTCATTTAGTAGTCCAACAATTTTATTAGGCATATCAACTTCTGCTAAAGTAATTCCATTAGCCTTTACATTCATGTCATGATAAAACCTCATACAACGTTCCAAATATTCACTGTCACCATCAATATGAAGAATCTTACCTGGCAAATAAAAATATTGACTACGATCAATCTTAATATCACGAACGTTCTGTTCTATAATTTTTTTGTCAGAATCCGGATTACTTGGAGTTGCTTTAACTAAATCATCCACACTGCTATCAGCATAAAGCCGCAAATCCACGCCTTTTAAAAACACAACATTCCCTTCAAAATTAACAATTTTAAATAAAATATCATGATTATGAGATATCCTAGTAACCAAATCCCCTACTCGAAAGTCCAAAATATCATCTCCCTTACCATTTTATGCACAAAAAAAATAAATAGAAGTTCTATTTATTTAAATTGCAATAGGAGAAAAAACACTCTCAACAATTGGATAAAGAGTTTGCTAACTCAACAAAAACATCCACTCCTATATCTTCGGCACGACAGGTTAAAGCTAAATTATGATTTTTTAATATTTCTTCAACTAAAGTTAAATTATAATTTCTAAGATTATTTCTAATATTTTTTCTTTTAAATTGAAAGCTATCATGAACTAATTTAACAAAAAATGAATAATTATCAACCGGTATACTGTTGCTTTTTTCTGAAAAAGATACAACTATACTATCCACATTTGGTTTAGGAACAAATTCATTTCGAGATACAAAAAACTCTTTTTTTATATCATAACTATATTGTAAAACAACAGAAATAGCTCCATATTCTTTATTTCCAGGAGATGCCGACAAACGATCGCCCACCTCTTTTTGAACCATCATAACTATCTTTTTAAATGAAAGTTTACTATCTAACAACTTAGAAATAATAGGAGTAGTTATATAATAAGGAACATTACTAATAAAATACAGATCATCATATTGATATTTTTTTAAATTTTTTCCCAAATCTGCATTCAAAAAATCTTCAAATAAAACATCGACATTATTGCAACAACCTAGCCTTTTATCAATCTCTTCTTCTAAATTAGAATCAATCTCATATGCCAAAACATATTTAGCACATTTTGAAAGACTTTTTGTCAATATTGCACCTCCAACACCAACTTCTATTACCAAAGAGTTCTTAGAAATATCTGATACATTAATAATTTTTTGGACCACACTATCATCTTTCAAAAAGTTTTGTCCATATTTTTTCTTAAAGTTAACTTCATATTTTTCCATTTATATCACTCTCTAAATTATTTCTAAATCCTCACATTTTCTTTTATTTCTATGAGGGTGAGAAATCTTAAAAACATCAATAATTATGACAAACATCGCACATACTACCATTATGATAGACCACTTGGAAGCAGTTACAAAGTTTTTAATGGTTCCTAACTTAGGAATTTTTAAAATTACTTTTCCATATATGTTATTTTCTTTCACCAAAGCTTGATCCTCGTATGTATTATTATCTCCCTTTGTTCTAAAAATATAATCACCGCTTTGTGATAACTGTTTACCAACAATTCTATGAGTAACAGTTAAACCCAAATAAGCCGGATCAGACGAAGAAAAGGTAATGATATCACCAACGTTTAATTGCTCGCTTTGTTTTCTTTTAATGACGATAGCGTCATTAACTTTAATAGTTGGAACCATACTCTTAGAAACTATAACAAAAGCATTAAAAAGAGGATAATTGGTATTACCTCTTTTAATATTATAAATGAGATCACCAAAGTAAACAGTTAAAACTAAAAATACACCTATTAATGCCGTAAATATAGAATACAAAAAAACTTTAGTAACAAAATGAAAAATGAACTTAATTTTGTCCGTTGAAGTAAGCATATAGGAATTGGTAATTTTCTTATGTTCATTCATTCTACTACCTCCAGTATAGAATCATTATAATACTGATTATATAAAAAAACTATAAATTTGACATCAAAAAAATCTGCTTTACAGCAGATATTACAAGTTCTTATTTTGCATGGCCATATACATTTATCGTTAATGAGTAACTACTTAGATCTGAAGTTATTGAAGAATCTTCTGCAAGCCATACTCTGAGTCTATAGTTATCAGTTGTATCCTTTTTTCTTAATACCTTTGACAATATCATAGAATTAGCAGGCGCACCAAATGATGATTTCTCGGACAAGGGAGTAAAATAGCTTGGCCCAAATAATTTAACATAACTTCCGCCATCTTGAATTTGTAAATAAATTCTAATATCTTTATCATCAATGATACTTCCATCATTTTTTTGAACAGCTATTTCATATTCTATTTCAGAAGAGTTATCCAAATGAGCAGCCACAGAAAAATCAAAATACGCATTATTGCTTCTCATACCCATAATATCTGACATAGGGGATAAATTACTAACATTAAAAACATTGCTATCAGTAGTATATGTCATTAATAAGTCTCCCGAATCTAAATATATGTCTTTTACCTTAGATTGTTGTTTTGAAAAGAGAACAAATGCCCCGACTACAACTGCAGCAACAAAAATACTAACTGCTAAAATCCAATATACTAAACGCTTAGAACTAACCCCATCTTTATTCTTCATAATACCTCCTAAAAAAGTGTGTTAAGATTTATCTTTATAGAAAACTCTCTGTCATCTTTTATTAAAGCATATGTGTCCGCAAGCCATATTCTGAGTTTGAACTTTTGAATTTCTCCTTTTCCCAAAAATCCTGCATATAACCTTTTGCCAGCCAAATCACTTTTAGCAACTTTAAGTTGACTATAACTTGTAACCAAATTACTATTTATAAGATTAATTGGAACATCGTTATCATCCGTCAAATAAATCTTTATATAATCTGGATCAATAGAAAAAGTACTGCTTACATCAGTCAAATACAGTTCATATTCATGTTGATACGGCAAAGTATCTGCTTGTACATAAAATTCCATATATCCTAATACATCTTTTTTTGTACTATCCCAAGGAAAAGTCTTACCAACTTGATCTGTAATTGGCAAACTATTTTTTATAGTTAAAACAAAATTGTCTGTATTGCCATAAAGAAAAACTTTACCAGTTCCTTTTTTAACATACTTTGAAGAAAACTCAGTATAGACAAAAATAATTAAAACAATAAGCAAAAACACAAAATATATAAACCACTTTTTATTTTTCATGACATCACCTATTTTATAATCTAAGGGTAGCATAAAAAGTAATCGAAGTCAAACAACAGAAACGATTTAATGATTATTTAAGTCAAACAGTTCTATAGCGTTTTTGGTAGTACATTTTTCTACTTGTTCAAGAGATATATCTAAAATATCCGCTATTTTTTGAGCAATAATTGGAATATTTTTAGAACTGTTTTTAGTTCCTCTATATGGAACAGGAGCTAAATAGGGACTGTCCGTTTCTAAAACAATATTATCAATACCAACATTTTGGACAACTTTATATAAATTACTGTTTTGGAAAGTAACAACTCCCCCTATACCCAATTTATATCCCATTTTAACATATATGTTTGCAGTTTCTGTACTTCCACTAAAACAATGAATTACTCCGCGAAGAGAGTATTGCCTTAAAATATCGATAGTATCTTCGGCAGCATCACGACTATGTATAACAACGGGAAGGCCTAATTCTTTTGCAATATCTAGTTGTCTTCTAAACAAGTTTTTCTGTTTCTCGCTATTTTCTTTACCATAATGATAATCAAGTCCAATCTCTCCAACACCAACAATAGATGAACTATGCTGTAACTTATTTTTTAAATCTAAAAGATCGTCATCAGATATGTCATCTACCTCAGACGGATGATACCCTAGAGTTAAATAGATTTCACTATATTTATTAGCTAATTGAACAGACTCTTCAACAGAATTTTTTTCACAACCAGAAACAATAATCTTATCTACGCCATGTTCTTTATTTTCCAAAATAACCAAATCAATATCTTCATAATCATTTGAAGATAAATGGCAATGTGTATCAATAAACATTTTACACCTCCAAAATAAAAATACCACATTAATGGTATTTTTGCCAGCGATATACTTTTATTCTAATATAATAGACTGTAAGCATACCGAGATATACAACATCAATTAATTGGTGACCTTCTAAAATAATATAAGCAACTAAAATACTAGTCCCAAATAAATAAAGAAAGTCAAGTAAAAACATTCTACAAAATTTGCACATCATAGCCTCTCCCATATTTTTACTACTTTCTTACTACCTTTCAACTATAGCACAAAAAAAGAAAACTAAAATAAGAAAGTTTTCCTTTTTTCACCAAACATGTAAAATTTTACAAATTAACAAATTTACTTTACTTCTATTCTTCTAAATAATGGCTCAGGCGCAGATAACACATAGGAAGAATCCTCTATATAAGATAAATCCCTATTTTGAGTATTTAATTGGGTAAGAATTTGATCACTAGTATGTGGCATAAATGGTTCAAGTAAGCAGCCACACACTCTAATAGACTCAAGCAAATTATATAAAACTGTCTCTAATCTCTCTTTTGATTGCTCCTCTTTAGCAAGTATCCATGGAGTTGTCTCATCTATGTATTTATTACTAGCTCTGAGTACATTAAATATTTCAGAAATTGCATCACTAACATGATAAGTATCCATAAAATTTGTGACAATTCGATCCAATGAATTGATACTATTAATAAATTCTTTATCTATGTCTTCAAACATCTTTTTATTAGAAATTTTTCCATCAAAATATTTATTTCCCATTGAAATGGTTCTTTGAACTAAATTACCAAGAATATTCGCTAAATCCCCATTCGTTCTAGTTACCAAAGCATCCTCGCTAAAACTACCATCACTTCCGAAAGGGACTTCTCTCAAGACAAAATATCTCACTGCATCAACACCAAAAGCATCAATATATTCTCTAGGATCTTTATAATTGCCAGATGATTTAGAAATTTTTCCTCCATCTATTACAAGCCAGCCATGACCAAATACTTGCTTTGGTAAAGGAAGCTCTAAAGCCATTAACATAATTGGCCAAATAATGGTATGAAACCGAACAATTTCTTTTCCCACCAAATGCAAATCAGCAGGCCAATACTTTTTAAAATTATTTTCATCATTACTGCCATATCCTAAAGAAGTAATATAATTTGATAACGCATCTATCCATACATAAATGACATGCTTATCATCGAAATCAACAGGGATCCCCCATTTAAAAGAAGTTCTAGACACACACAAATCTTCCAAACCAGGAGTAATAAAATTGTTAATCATTTCATTCTTACGAGAAATAGGCTGAATAAAATCAGGATGACTTTCAATATATTTAACTAATCTATCCTGATATTTAGACAATTTAAAGAAATAGGCCTCTTCGGAAACTTCTTTTACTTCCCTACCACAATCAGGACATTTTCCATCAATAAGTTGTGTTTTAGTCCAAAAAGATTCACAAGGAGTACAATATAAACCCTTATATTCCCCTTTATATATATCTCCTTTTTCATATAATTTTCTAAATATATTTTGTACAGCCACTTCATGTTTATGATCAGTTGTTCTAATGAAATAATCATAACTGATATCCAAAGACTTCCATAAATCCTTAGCATTCTCAACTATCTTATCTACATATTCTTTAGGACTAACACCACTCTCTTTTGCCTTGTTCTCAATTTTTTGGCCATGTTCATCCGTTCCTGTTTGAAAAAACACGTCATATCCTTTTAAACGTTTAAATCTAGCAATTGCATCTGCAATAATAGTAGTATAACAATGCCCAATATGAAAATTAGCACTTGGATAATATATAGGTGTAGTTATATAAAATTTTTCTTTTTCCATAATCTTCCCTCCTTAAAAGAAAAAGTTGCTATAACATAAGGACGAATAATCCGCGATACCACCTTATTTTATAACAACTCGCTATACACTTAAAACTTTAACGCAGTTATACGATTATCCCTACTTATCGAAATAATAGTTCAGAAGCCATACTTATATAGAAAAACATTACCCTTTTTCACCAACCGAGTTCTCTACAATATGTCTTACTATAAAGCTCTTCCTCAAAACATTTAAACTACGGGAAAATTATAACATAATAGTTTTTATTCTTCAATATGTTTTGCAAGAAATTGCGCAGCAATATTAACAAGTTTTTCGTCTAATTGACCAATATCACTTTTATCAGAAAGTATAATTACAAGTCCAATTGGATCTCCATTCATAATAATTGGATAAATCGCATAGGCATATTTTTCTATTTCCCCGTCTAATAATTCTATATTATGAACACTCGATTCTAAAAGCATAGTTCTATCATTCATCACGCTTTCCAAAAATCGAGATATATTTTTATCCATATATTTCTTTTTTAATACTCCAGAGACCGCAATAAATTTATCCCTATCTGTAACTAAAACACATTTATTAATATTTCCATTAATTATATCTACTAATTGTTTTGCAATTTCGTCCATATCTGTCATCTTTGAAAACTTTTTTAAAGCTATCATTTCTCTATCCACAAAAATTTCCAAAGATTCTCCATCTCGAATCCTAAGAGTACGGCGAATTTCTTTTGGAATAACAATTCTTCCTAAATCATCTACTCTTCTAACAACACCAGTTGACTTCATAATTATTCCTCTCTTTCTCCATACTAATATTTTTCACTGTATTATTGAATTTATACGCAATATTTACTCTACAAATATATTATAATAAATATTTACAAGTTTTCTTTTGGTAAATATTTCCATATTGGTTCAAATAAAAAAGAACAGTAAAGCTGTTCCTTAAAAATCTATAATTCTATTCAAATATTTTTGAATTGATTAAAGTAAATTGGAATCTTTCTCCTTGCTCTTTTATAGCACTGATTAGTATAGTATCTTTAACTAATACCTTAAAATCAATATCTTCTAATAACTTATTTTGATATGTACTTGTCAGGTATTTTTTTAACTCATAAATAAATTTTTGACATGCTTCTTCTAAAACACCATTTGTAAATATTTTGTTTACATTATTTACAATTTTTTTTTGAATTACTTCTGTTAAGAATTGTTTAACTGTCGTTTTAATTTTTTTATTAACTTCCAAAAAATCCTTTTTTAATAACTTGACTATTTCATCTTCTGAAACGGGTATAGATGCCACTTTTTCTAGCAAATATCCTGTTCGAATATCATAAATATCATTGCAAATCTTTACTAAGCTATTTCTATATTCGTCAATCATTAATGATAATTCTGTCGTATTTAAAACGAGGTTATATTTCTTAGCTAAATAAAGGCATTTAGATTTTATAAAGTCCATTGAATCTAGGGGTGGTTTTTTAAAAAGAGGCATAATATCATCATAAACCAAAACGTTAGAGTTGTTTTTAATCGTTTCATTTACTACATTTCTATAATTGCTTATGTGCTGCTTTTTCAAATTTTCTAAATCATCCATACTATCACTCCGCTATTATCAATTAAACTAACTATTGAATAATAAGTCAATATTATTTTCAAATTTACTATATATTTTATCTAGTAAATCTACTAAGAAATAAATAGGATGTTTATCTAATTTAATAATATCTAGCACTATTAATAAACTGTTTCCTCTACTAATAAATCGAAACATATTTGATATATGAAAAGCATCCATAAACACTTCATCAATATCTAATTTGGATACAATATTTTGAGAAAATACAATCTCAATGGAATTTCTTGTTTGCCTTACCTTTTCAATATGAAGTTTTAAAGCCAACTTTTCAAACCACTCTTCGTACATATAAATAATTAAATCTTCAGTAATTTTACCAAATCGATCTTCTAATTCTGCTTTTATGTCAAAGAATTTATCCCTTGAATCAACTTTATTAATCATTTGATGAATTTCAATTTTTAAATCATCCTCTTTTACATAATTATCAGATATATGTGTGGCAACATCAATTAATGGTTGAGTTTCACTAGTATCTGGTTCTTGATCTTGTCCTTGCTTCTTATTCACTTCTTCATTTAGCATTTTTAAATATAAATCAATTCCAATGGAATCAATAAAGCCTGCCTGTTCACTACCTAAAATATTTCCAGCACCACGGATGGACAAATCACGAGTTGCAATAGAAAATCCACTACCCAATTCTGTGAATTCTTTTATTACACTGAGCCTTTTCTTTGCTGTTTCAGTCAAAATTTTCTTGGAATTATACATTAAGTATGCATACGCAAATTTGTCGCTTCTTCCTACTCTACCCCTAATCTGATAAAGCTGACTTAAGCCAAATCGATCTGCGTCCATGATAATTAATGTATTTACATTGGGAATATCAATACCAGTTTCAATAATAGTAGTGCATAATAAAATATCATATTTTTTATTGATAAACTCAATAATTGTACTTTCTAAATCATTTTTAGTCATTTGTCCATGTGCAATTGCAATAGTAGCATCTGGGATTATTTTTTTTATCTTTATTTTTTCTTCTTCAATGGATTCTACGTAATTATATAAAATAAAAACTTGTCCTCCTCGAGATATCTCTTTATAAATAGCATCTTTTAAAATCGGTTCGTTTTCTTCTATTACATAGGTCTGAACCGGATATCGATTTATAGGCGGTGTTTCTATCAACGATAAACTCCTAATTCCTACAAGAGACATCTGCAAAGTCCTAGGGATAGGAGTGGCAGTTAAGGTAAGAACATCAACATTTGTTTTATATTGTTTAATTTTTTCCTTATGCATAACACCAAATCGCTGCTCTTCATCAATAACCAATAAACCCAAATCTTTCAACTTTACATCATCACTAAGTAGGCGGTGCGTTCCAAAGACTAAATCAATAGTTCCACTTGATAAGCCAGAAAGAATCCTATTAACTTCTGATTTAGGAGTAAAGCGATTTAATAGAGCTATGGAAACCGGAAAATTAGCAAATCGTTTTTTTGCATTTTCATAATGCTGATTAGATAGTATTGTTGTAGGACACAAAAATAGAACTTGCTTGGAATCAAGAATTGCTTTAAATGCCGCTACGAAAGCAACTTCTGTTTTTCCAAATCCAACATCACCACACAACAATCTGTCCATCGGCAAACTAGATTCCATATCCTTCTTTATCTGATTGATAGCAATTATTTGATCTTTTGTAAGTTCATACGGAAATTCTTTTTCAAAATCAATCAGCATATCACAATCTGGTGAAAAGGAAAAGCCCTTTCTTTTTTCTCTTTCTGTATATAAAGCTATTAAATTGTCAGCAATATCATTAATTTTTTTTCTAACACGAGTCTTAGTTTTTTCCCATTCTGTTCCGCCAAGTTTATTAATTTTAGGAGAATACCCCTCTTTTCCAGAATACTTACTAAGTAAATCTATTTTTTCAACAGGAATATAGATTTTATCACTCCCATAGTATAAAATTTCCAAATAGTCTTTTTTGACTCCATTAGATTCCAAAACTTTTATACCATTGTATATTCCTATTCCATGAACATTGTGAACAACATAATCTCCAACATTTAACTTTGAAAGATCTTTAATAGATGTACTGTATTTAAATCTATTAGAATAATTTTTTTTGTTTTCCTTATTAATAAACAACTCATTCGCCGTCAAAAAAATAACATTACCATATACAAATCCTTGATTAAATTCGCCTTCAACCAGATTTACTTTCCCAGGATAAATACTATCAAAAGTTGTTTCTATAAAACTCATATTCAACTTTTTAGAAATGCTTTTGAGCTGATACTTTTTCAAGCAGATTATAATAGTTTTATCACCAATCTTCTCACGAATATATTTATTAATTTGATTAACATTTTCGGAAAAAGAATTAATGGTTTTTGTATGAAAATCAATAACAAAAGACATTTTGCCACTACTTAAGTTATCTATGGTCATATAAAAAATAGGAAAGCGACACGGAATCTTATCGAATTCAAACATATAACTTTCATTAAATGATATATCTTTAGATTCTTTATAACTTATTGTTTCTTCAAAAATATTTAAATAATTCTGAGCCAATTGATCATAATCCTTAAAAATGGTATAACCATCTCTAAAGTAATCAGCAAGAGATACAACATTTTCATATAAAGGGAGATACTTTTGACGTTCAAAATGATCTTCATCAACGTTTTTATCAGTTAAAAATTCAGAATACGGACGTATAGTAATACTCGCAACTTTTTTAATAGATTTTTGAGATTCTGCATCAAAATACCGAATAGATTCAATCTCATCACCAAAGAATTCTAAACGAATAGGATTTTCTTCTCCAATTGGGAAAATATCAATCACAAACCCCCTTACACCAAATTCTCCTGTTTTCGTTACAATAGTTGACTTCTTATATCCCATAGATATTAGTTTTTCAATAAGACTACTAGGTTCAATTTGCTGATTTAAATGTAAATGCATTAAAAAATCAAGATATGTGTCAGAAGAAGGTAAAAATCTCAAATATCCCATCAAATTTGCAATCACAACAACCGGTTTTTTCTCTACAAGAACATTCAATGTATCTAATCGACTAATTTTAAGATCTGGACTGATTGCTAAAGCTTCACTAGTTAAAAAATCATCCATAGGAAATAAGTATGCACAATCTGTATAATTACTTAGTGAAGAATATAGTTTATTAGCTTCAAATAAGGTATTAACTACAACTAAAATGTTTTTTTTCTTTTGTACTAACAAATCATATAAATACACACAAAAAAACTCATCGGTAAGCCCTGTGATACCCATGTTTTTTTCAATATCAATTTTTATAAGATTATCTAAAAATCTCATATATATCACCTGTTTTTTTGATTATACTTTGCCATCAAATCTGAAAAAGGAATTATAAAGTAATCATCCATAACAGTATTCAAGTGGTGAAATAATTCCATATATTTTTCCTTTGTTGTATTATTTATTTTACCCAAAACATAATTTTTAGTATCAATATTTTTATCATTAGAGATACCTATTTTTAATCGCTTATAACAACTAGTTCCAATCTTATTTTCTATATCCTTTAATCCATTATGGCCTCCACTGGAACCGGCAGATTTTAATTTAAAATTTCCAACTAACAGGTCTAAATCATCTGATATTACTAATACATCATCAAAATTTATCTTATAAAAATCAATAAAATCTCTTACCACATCTCCAGATAAATTCATAAAAGATTGCGGCTTCAGAAAAATGACTTTTTCACCACCACATTCCACATCAAAAAATAAACCATTAAATTTCTTTTTCCATTCTACTTTCTCATATTTATAGTTTAAATAACTATCAACAAACATAAATCCAATATTATGACGCGTATCTATATATTTCTTACCAGGATTTCCTAATCCAACAACCAATTTCATATAATCACTTCCCATTATGATATTCTTTATAAACTGCCGATTTAGCAATATTTCTTTCCTTTGCCACTATTTTTATTGCTTCTTTCTCAGAAATACCATCATCAACATAAATTTGAACATGTTCTAGAATTGAAATATTATCATAACAAGCAACCTCCTGATTTCCTTCAACAACTAAAACAAATTCCCCTTTCATGGTATCACAAAGTTCTATTAAATTACTTAATTTATCTCGATAAATCTCTTCGTGCACTTTAGAAATTTCTCTATTAATACTAATATTTCTATCACCTAAAATTTCTAACATATTGGTTAATGTTGACTTTAATCGATGAACGGATTCATAAAATACAAGTGTATACTTCAGATTCTTTAAAGCCATTAACTCTTTCTTTTGTTTTGAATCTTTAGAATTCAAAAATCCATAAAATAAAAATGGAGACGGACTAATACCAGAAGATGTAATAGCAGGAACAA